>WNFY01003781.1_pt1 | contig 20584 bp, 11 predicted proteins | sample 5400091 | NCBI WGS metagenome assembly WNFY01 (sample SAMN13153364, study PRJNA577476) | soil metagenome | isolation source: 60 cm soil or saprolite under grassland replicate 1 | place: USA:California | collected 2016-06-15
GGACTGCACTAGGCCCGCTCAGATTCGCAAAGCGGCTCGCGACTGCGACATTCTGTTCCATCTAGCTGCGAACCCCGAAGTCAGGATGGAACTAAACAATCCTAAACAATGTTATCGACAGAACGTCTACGCTACATACCGCGTGCTTGAAGCGTTCAGAACTAGCAAGGCTTCAACGATCGTCTTCGCCTCCACATCCACGATCTACGGGAGGGCAAAGACCCTTCCCACCCCAGAGGAATATGCGCCCCTCGAGCCTATCTCACTCTACGGCGCATCAAAGCTAGCTGGCGAGGCGATGATCTCCGCATACTGCCACAGCTTCAACAGACAGGGTATAGTCCTGAGATTCGCCAACATATTGGGTCCAAGGAGTACACATGGGGTAGTGAACGATTTTGTTAGAAGATTAATTCGAGACCCAAGAGAGCTTCAGATTCTAGGAGATGGTAACCAGACCAAATCATATCTCTACGTCGACGATGCGGTCGAGGCTGTACTATCGTCGGTCAAAGCTGCCCGCATGCCAATTGAGGTTTTCAACGTCGGCTCTATCGACCAGATCAGCGTCAGGAAAATCGCCGCGACGGTAGTTGAGACGATGGGACTGAAGGAAGTAAGGTTCAATCTTTCCGGTGGTCAGAGCGATGGAAGCGGCTGGTTGGGAGACGTGAAGAATATGCTCTTGGACATCAGCAAACTCAAAGCTAGAGGATGGACTCCCAAACATGACAGTCGAGAAGCGATCGAGCTCACGGTTCAATCACGAATTCAAGAACAGACCGGAGCTCACAAACCCTCAATCCGCGAAGCGCAGAAAGAGCTGCCCCGAAACCGTATTTCTTGAAGAAGATATCGCTCATGATTATGTATCTAGACATATCTTCAGACACTTTTTTATTGACGAATATCTCCTCTCACCGATTAGGTTAAAGCAAAGGATCGGCATCGGCACATCTAGTGCGGTAGGACATGAGTAAGAATCCGGTAATCTGGCACCTGATAAGCGGAAGCGTGTCAGTTTCCCGGCAGGACCCCTTACCACGAAAAAGTCAATCGTGGCACTGTTAAACAGAGTGTGATTTCTTCAAAAATGAATCCTCTCCGAATAGCGGTCATAGGCTCCGGCTACTGGGGCAGAAAGGTGATCCGGGAGACACTCGATATAGGACGAGCCACCGGGCAGATCCAGCTACATTCAATAGTCGACAGCTCCCCCCAGTCGCTGGCTCAGTGCCAACAGGAATTCGGCGCAGGCATTGGGTATAAGATGGGATATCAAGAACTCGCGTCCGACCCTTCTCTTTCAGGGGTCCATGTCTGCACACCCAACGGCACCCATTTCGAAGTGGCCTCAAGATTCCTCAGACAAGGAAAGAACGTGCTGGTGGAAAAACCGCTCACACTGAAGACAGAGGAATCGTACGAACTGGTAAGGATCGCAAGAGAAAATAACCGCGTTCTGTGCGTTGGACACATTCACAGGTTCAATAACGGCGTTCGCGAACTCCGCCGCGTCCTAGCAGAAGGCCAGATAGGCGACCCTTACTATCTGGGACTGAGATGGACTGCATTCATGAACCCACAGTTGCAACGCGAAGTCATAACCGATCTCGCTCCACATCCCTTCGACATCTGCAACTATGTTCTTGATTCCTGGCCTGACAGGATCTCGGCCAAGGGGCGGGGATACCGGACGAAGCAGAATGAGGAAGTAGCGTTTATCACGGCAGAGCACAAGGGAGGAGTAATGGCTCACATCGAGGTCAGCTGGCTCGACCGGGAAAAGAGGCGGGAAGTCACCGTCATTGGCAATGACGGGACGGCACACCTAGACTGTGTTACGCAGAAACTTTTCATCGAGGGACCGGAGGGAAAACGTGAGATCCCAGTGGTGCCAAGCAATACGCTCTCCAACGAGATTATTCACTTCGCCGACTGCATCCGGAACAATCAAGACTCTACTCCCTACGCGAATCATTCCGACGGGATACTTGGAGCCCGCGTCGTCTCCCTGTTGGAAGCTTCGAGAGAGTCTATGTTCCAAGACCGTACAGTACAGGTTTCATTACCGTTCATGCCTGAAATTCCGGTCAGGAAATGAAGCCACCAAAATACTCCATCGTCAACAATGCAAAGATAGGACGCAATGCGCGAATCTACGACCAAGTAAACCTCTACGGCTGCGAGATAGGCGAGAACACAAAGATTGACTCTTACGTGTATATCGAGGAAGGCGTCAAGATAGGCGACAACTGCAAGATTCGGCCCTTCGTCTTCATCCCAACAGGAGTAGTCATAGAAGACAACGTGTTCATCGCCCCAAACGTCACGTTCACGAACGACAAACATCCGCGAGCACACGGAGAATGGAGGAGGCTCGACACGAGAGTCAAACAGTTCGCGTCCATCGGGGCCGGAAGCACGATCAATCCCGGAGTGCGGATCGGAAAGAACGCGCTGATAGGATCAGGATCAGTCGTTACAAAGAACATTCCAGACAACGCCATCGCAATCGGAGTCCCGGCGAAGGTGGTAGGCTTCAGACCTCCCCCCTTGCAGCAAAACGGCCACAAAATTCCCGATAAGAGAATTCGTCGATGAGACGCGTTGCGATCATCCCGGTCTATCGAGAAGTCGGAAAGATTGGGCGCGTGATCGAGAGGTTTGGGCCCGACTCGGTGGACCAGATCTATCTAGTTGTCGATAATCCTAATGCCGCCATATTGGCGGAGATAGAGTCAAGTAGGAAACAGACCACGGTTCCAATTCGGATCATTGAAAACCCTGTCAGGAAGGGCATTGGATACGCGATCAAGCAAGGGTACACCTCTGCGCTGTCCGAGGGAGTTGATATTATCGTCGTCATGGCAGGAAATGGAAAGGACGACCCTCGGGAAATACCGAGGCTGACCAGCCCCATCATCCGAGACGGCTTCGACTACGTCCAGGGATCGAGATTCCTCCCAGGCGGAAGAGGCGAGCGAACACCATTCTTGCGAGGAATATTCACGCGCTTGTTCCCTTTCGCCTGGACCATACTTACGGGAGTCCACTGCACGGAGGTCACCAACGGATTCAGGGCGTATAGGGCCGCGGTGTTACAAGACCCGGAAGTCAACGTCTGGCAGGAATGGCTCAACGGATACGAGCTGGAATACTACCTTCACTACAAGGTCCTAACTCTCGGCTACAAGTTCACCGAACGTCCTGTGTCGAAGACGTATTCCCAAACTCAGAAAAGGGGATATTCGCACATATCTCCTTTGAAGGACTGGCGTCAAATAGTGACGCCAATAGTCCTTCTGAGACTCGGGGCAAGGCACTAGTCATGATTCAGATCTCTCGGACTCGTCCTGTAGTCTTGAAATCGGACTCAGACACTGAATCCAACATACTGCGAGAATACGCAGATTTCTGGAAGATACCTTACGAACTCAACAGCAGCACCAAGGGAGCCGCGATTTTCGCTACGGGCAATGCTACGGCTTCTGACGCGTCGAGAGATTCCCCGCTGGTAATATCTCCGAATGGGATGAAGGAAGCAGGGAGAATTGCTAGAAGCTACGGACTAGGAATATCTGTAAGGAATTCCCTGATCTCTCTTCCGGTGGGCCCCGGCACCAACGTGTCCGTCAGAACCGATGTCTGTGAATTCTCAGGACCCGATGCAGAACCACTTCTCAAGTCAGGGAACACACAGGTTCTCACCAAAGTGAGAGGGGAGAGAGTCTATCTCCTTTCGTTGAATCTTGTCGGCGAGTTCTCCAAGAGAGTCTACGACGGCTTTGAAGAGACCCCTAGCTGGAAATTCCGGATGGCCACTAGACTGCCATTCTCCTACTCAGCGATTCCTCGGTTCGTAAGGGAACGATCCTTCCGCACGAAGGAAGACATGGGAGAGATCGTGTACGAGAAACTGGCCCCAGTCGAATGCCTTCGAACCTTGTTCTTGGCGAGCCTAGTGATATCTTCCGGTCCAATTCCTCGAATCGGTTTCTGGAGGCGAGGAAAATCATACGCTCTGGTCGTGTCACACGACATTGAAGGAGCCTATGGTTTGGAGAGGGGAACAGTTCAATTGCTAGAGGTTGAGCGCAGCCTCGGGATTCGCTCGTCTTGGAACCTTCCGAGCGACCGTTACCCTCTATCGGTTCATTCCTTGGACAGATTGAAGAATTCGGGAGAGATTGGAGGTCACGACACCAAACACGACGGGCGGCTTACATTTCTGAATATTGATGAGAAGATCCGTCGGCTAGGAGAGTGCAAGAACAGGCTGGAACAACTTACCGGTCGAGAGGTTAGAGGTTTCAGGGCACCTCTGCTGCAACATGGCCGAGAGCTAGCTGAGTCAGCGACTAGGGCGGGTTTCGACTACGACTCGTCCTGCCCTTCTTGGGAAATACTGTCCCCGACATCTTTGAGGGCACACGGCGTCGGGACCATATTCCCGTTTGAAATCAACGGAATACTGGAGATCCCGGTATCGCTCCCACAAGATCATCAACTGATTAGAATAGCCGGGCAGCGGCCTTCAGCCGCGGTTGACCTCCTCTTGCGACTCTCAAGCTGGATTCGGGGGTTAGCCGGACCATGCGTCTTGCTAGTCCATCCGGACTATGAGTTTGGTATACTAGAACATCAAGCCGAGTATAGGCGACTTCTCGAGGGATTCTCCAAGGATCCGGAGTGCGAAATCATGACGCTCGGCGAACTGTCTAGCTGGTGGAAGCTAAGATCGCGAGCCTCTTGGAAAATGGACGACGGCCAACCCAGACTCTCCACAGGCGCGGAGAGCCAAGAAGAGCTTCGAACCGAGTTGGTAACTGGATACGGATCTGACGGATTCATAACGGAGCCTCTCCTTTGATCAGCCTTCTTCTCGTTCTCTGGATTGTCGTGGGTTCAATCCAGGTTGGGGTCCCCATTGGATACTTCGCCCTCATGAAGAGACTCACAGCAAAGCGCGACTACCATATCGTGCTCCAGTCGAACACACAACCAACGGTAAGCATCATCGTTCCTACATACAATGAAGCGAGAGTAATCGAACAGAAACTGTCGAACATCGCTCAGGGAACATACCCCTTAAGCAGGCTGGAATTGATCGTCATCGACAGCGCCTCCTCAGACGGTACGGCCAGCATCGCGAGAGAATTCTTGAATCTCAACCGTCTCAACGGACGAGTGGTTGAAGAGAACCTGAGAACTGGAAAATCTGCCGCCCTCAACATAGGCCTTGGCCGAGCGACAGGAGAACTCGTCTGCATCAGCGATGCGGAGTGCAGATGGGACAAGAACGCGCTCGGAAACGCCGTTCGATATCTCTCGGACCCCGCAGTGGGTTCCGTCTCTGGAGTCCATTATGTGCCCGCCTCAGGCGAGACCATGGCGGGAAATGTAGAAGGCTCATACCGGTCAGTCTATCGAATGCTAAGAGTGGCAGAATCCAAATTTGACAGCACGCCAATTGGTGAGGGCGAGATCCAGCTGTTCCGACGGAGAGACCTCGATCATTTTGACACCAGTGTAGGAGGAGACGACACATGCGCCGCTCTATGTATGGTAGAGAAGGGACTAAGGGCTATCAACGCTGATGACGTAGTTTTCTTCGACCCAGCTCCTCCAGCATGGAGAGCTAGATTCAGACAGAAGATAAGACGGGGTCAACATGTTCTCCAAGCCTTCCTCAAACACAAGCGACTCTTGTGGGGCAAGGGCATATTTTCTAGAGTAATCTTCCCGATGGAGTTCTTCATCTACGTCATCAACCCACTACTCTTTCTGCCACTGCTCGTCCTGACCGGAGTCGTGATGGCAACGATCCCAATATTCGCATACCTCGTGACGGCCGTGATCATTGTCACCATGGCTATACCCGGCCTAAGAACTACCGCTACCACGTACGTTTCGAACAATCTCACGATGGTGGCAGCCATCATCCAAGAAGCAAGAGGAAACAAGCAGCTCATATGGACGAAGATTGACGAGAATCGGCCACTAGCGCAGGCGCCCAGCCAAACGATCGCAGCAACATAGAACCAACGCTCATCATAGGGTCCCATTCAATCCATAACAAGAGAGGGCCATTCTACGACCAAAGGAGACTACTGATTGCTGCAATGTTCGGCGAAGTGATCCAAAACGCCTTGCGTCTTAGCTGTAATCGGGTCGTGGACTTTTCAGTGCTCTCTCGCTGCACTGGCTCTCAACGCGGAATATCTTCGATGCGAAGCAAATATGGTTGCCACAATAACATAGCCAGTGGAAGCTAACGCGCTGGAAACGCCCGTAAAGAAATATCCCGCACCGAGCGCCGCTCCAATCGCTATCGAAATCACTAAGCTTAGAAATGTGCTCAGAAGAAGCCTCTCCAAGATATGCAATTCATTTGTGGGGAAGAGAATTCGAACGGTAGAATATCCGGGCAAGAATCCGAGCAAGCCAAGACCGAACAGAAGCCTCAAGCTCACAAAGAGCGTATTCTGAGTTGGATACGCGACTAGGAACACCTCTAAAATGGAAATCGACACAACGGTATAGACCACCCAAGAATTGCTAGCGTCCAAAAGGAATCGAGGAAACGAATCGAGCATGACCGGGTCAAGCAAACCAATCTCGCCATCGCTCTGTAGCTCCCGCACAATTTCCAAAAGATCCTCGTCAGCTGATCGAATCCCCTCCTCGTTCAGTCTCTTCTTTAGCTCAGCGATCGATGAGGGATGATACTTCTGAAGACACACGAGGACAGTCTTTCTAATCTGTTCAACATTTCTGAGCATAATCACACACCCAGCGCTAGGCCAGTCGACTCAGATATTAGTCGCAAAACAGGACCTATTGCAAGCCTTTCAGTCCATCCAGAAGGCAGAACAGCAGGGTGCCTCCAACACAGACCTTCTCCCACTCTCGATCCAACTAAACACTGCACTGAAGTATGAAGAATCCGCGGAAATTCTCTCCGAGCAGGGAAACGCCAGCGGCGCATACTCATACGCTGTCCAATCAATCAACCTCTCGACGCAGGTCGCCGTAGCGGCGGAAGCCTTGGGAAACGAGGCGCAGAATTCGTCTTCGTATCGAACCATATTGGCATACACCATCGCAATTGTAGCAGCCGTCTTTTCAACGATCGTTGTTCTTGAGGCAAACAGAATCTGGCGGATTGTAGGCCGAAGAAGACTACTGAAAGCGAAGATCAACTACAGGAAAAAGGTAAGATGAAACATAAACTAGCCACTTTCCTCGTGATTTTCATAAGTCTCGCTACAATCTTCACTTCCGCAACATTCTACATTATCAGCCCTAAGCCGGCTCAGTCGTATATGGGATTCGGCGTATATTCACAGCAGGGACTCCAGGGCTATGTGCCAGGCAACATGACAATCACTCCACCTCAGACCCTCAATTGGAACCTTACAGTAGCAAATAGAACAGGCAGAGAACAGTTCATAATGGTCATCGTCCGGATAGGGAACTCGACGACTTTTTCACCTAACGTCACTTCCCCAGCAACGCCTCTCCCGGAACTCGGAAGAATAGACAGGTTTGTCAGTGATGGAGAGACGTCTAACATCAACTTTACCTGGACGGTGGAATCCACTAACCAGACAGGAGACTTAGTCTTCCTAAACTTGCAGATTAATGGTCAATCGGTCAGCTCAGCACCGATCGGCAGTGTTTCAGGTAGCAACTTCAGGCTGATCTTTGAACTCTGGACTTTGGATCTCTCTACTGGTTCTTTCCAGTATGGATATCCTGGGGAATTCGCGCAGATCGGCACCTGGCTTCAGGTCTGGTTTAGCACATCCGCCTAGACAGAAGCTTCGATAAGGAAAGCGTCAAGCTAGTTTCGAGTTCTCGTAAAGGCGGTCTGTGCCCGTCGAATATACCAAGTTGAACCTCAAAATAGGCTGAAGGAAGATGGGCTGAGGGCATCCCCTTAGACAAGCAAAATTGTTCTCAAACGCAATCTTCTCTCCCGAATAGAAGGTGGAGTTGGAGCCGTATCTGAGAGTGTACAAGTTCTGAAAATAGTCAGATAACAGCAAGTAATTGGCTGTTCCATCTGCAGGTTTGAACGTCAAGTTGTACGCGTCGTACGTCCCGATTTTGACATAGCCCCCATGCAAGACTGAGATATTTTTCTGCTCGAGCAGAATCGCCCCATAAAAGCCGTGGAATGGTACAGCGTATCTCCATCCGTACCAGCCGGGGTGGAGAAGGAGAAGTGAGTAGGACGTGAGGCCGGCCGCAACGTTCGACGTAGAGAGAGAGGATTGGGTGAGCTGATCAAAGGAGTCACCCGCATAGCGTGTTACCGGCATGAGGATCGAAAATGCGAGCACGATGAGGATCAGTCCCTTCCCGACTAAGGGTACCAAAGACGTACTCCTTAGTCTCATAACATCCCTCCGCTCAAGAAGTGAGGCCAAGAGCAGACCTTCAGGGAAGAGAGCGAACAGGTAGGCTCTCTGAAGCACGTCCGCGTTGGCGAAGAGGGCGATAGGTATAGTCGATATTGCTGCCAAGAATAATCCTGCTAAGAGGTATTCGCTCATACGGAATTTTCTGATTACGAGTAGGAGGAAGAGCCCGACCAGCCAGACTGACGCTGAAATCAACTGTTGCGAAAGGATTGCAAACTCATAGCTGGGCGCTGGGGTCGCGGGAACAGCCGGAGCGCCGTGAGCAAGCCCCGAGATACCGATTGAAAGCGCGCCGCTAAGAATCCCCCTTACCGCACCCGTCGCACCAGCAGCGATGATAGACCACCAAGCCGCGGTCACAACAGACAAAGCGACGAAGAAAGGCCCAATGGTCGAGAGGCTTGACCTGATCACCATTATTCTCCCACGAGTGAACAAGGGCCTCAAAACAAAAAAGGCCACCATTCCAACGGCCAAAACCAATGGAGTCTCAGGATGACTCATCACTAGAACCGGCGTGACCCCGATAGCGATGAGAGTCCAGAGTCTCCTCCGGTCCGGCTCCTCGATGATCTTTAGGAGCACGAATAGAACACCAAAGTATGGAATCAGTTCCAGGCTCTGCGGAGAAAGGTGAAGCTGAAACCAGAAACCGCTGAGAATGAAAGCTGTAGAGATAGCCGCGTAGTTGCGGCCGTAACTTCTCGCAGTCGCATAAATCAGGAAGGCAAGAACTAGCGAGATCCCTGCAGGGTAGTATTTCATCAGCTGGAAAGGATCGATCCCCGCGATGGCAGTCAGTTGGGCGAAGAACACGTAAGCTCCCGGAAACTGGTATACATACCAGACAGGCCCGTTGAACCAACCTCCCGAACCCAAGAGAGCCAGCGCGTTGCCCTCATGCTGATACGTGTCTAGGAACCTCGGATCTTGGTATACGAAGGATGGAAGCGCGAACAAGTACATTGCGAGGAGAAGAAGAGCCGAAATCTCCAAGAAAGTCCTTGCGCGGTTCTTGACGAGGCCTCGTAATGCGAAGAGGGCGAACGTCGAGATGAGTCCGAGCCAGTAAATGGATGGCAGCTGGTGTACGTAGAAGAAAGCATCCGGCGGCAATTCAGGAATCCGAACAGTCGCCGCGGTGACAAGCCAGGATGAAATAGCCGCGTTTCCCAACGCCATAAGAACGGCTAGCCTTTTGAATTCAACCTCTTCAAGACACGGAGCTGACCCACCGAAGAATACTCTCCCTGAACTCTGAGCCCTGAAGCCAATGGCCCTCCCACCTCTCTTTCCCCCGGCTGGCTTGATGGCCCTCATGAGCTACCTATCAAATGAGCCCGGACAAACTAGACGTTAAGTTTTTCGACGCAAAATCGAGCCATCTCATAATCAAGGGTAACGCGCAAGACTCAGAGAGAACCCTTTTTTTCTCACAGACCCACTTCAGAGGGCGATAGACGTGGATATCCCGAGGCCGCTCCAGACATGAAGACTTCGGTATCTTCAGTCATACCCAACCGTTAATTACTCATCTTTCCTTTACGGCGACTGTCGAGCGATGGAGACGGTATGTCTCTCTATTCCCAGCGATCACTATGACGCCTCGAGTCGGGTCTTGGAAACTCTTTTCCTAGCCCTTCTCTTGAACCCCGACGAGGGTTCACCCATAATGGTGACCGCAGGCGCTTCGAAGTCCAACCTTTTTTTCAGTAGTGTCTACGGCGCCAGTGCCGAGCCAAAGTTCGGTATGAAACATCCGAACTCGTGAAACTAGTCCTCCCGTCGTAGCCAAACCTCACCGTTTCCTCCTCAGAATTGCTTGTAGAGGGAAGTATTTGAGCAAAAAAACTAGAATTGAAAAAGACGAATGGTTAGTCCCCGCGGTCGACGCTGCTGGCCAGAGGACTCGCTCAACTAGACTGAGCCTAGCTCCTTCCCCTCGATATGACGAACCCTACGGAGAACAGTTCGGAGAACCAGAAGACCAAAAGTGGAGAGCAGTTTCATGGCTGTAGAATGTGGTCCGCGACGAATAGCGCGAGTATCACTACTCCTTGCTCTCTCCGTATTCAGTGTCACACTCCTCACGTCTCTACTTCCCCTTGCAGCAACGCCGCCTGGCCTCCAGTTCGATCATATTGTTATTATCGCAATGGAGAACCAGAATTACGGTAGTGTCATAGGAAGTTCTTCGGCTCCGTTCATCAACAGCCTCGCCGCCCAAGGTACCACAATAACCAATTACCACAGCTACGGAGCAAACGCGTTCTCGGGCGACAACATCAACGGATGTTCGGCTGCTTGCTATGTAGCTCTGATTTCAGGATCAGATAATGGAGTCTCAGATGGTTATTCATGCTGTCTTACCGGCACCACGCTCGCTGATCAACTGCAGAGCGCAGGACTCACATGGCAAGCTTATTGCGAGAGCGGCTGCCCTAGAGGAAACGACCATTTTCCATTCACAGGATTTGCAAGCGATGCGAATAGCCCGGATATTTTCACAGGCTCATCCGTAACCACGAGCCAGTTCATCACCGCGGCTAACTCCGCTAATCCTCCCAACCTCCTATGGTTCACTCCCACCGATAATCACAACATGCACGACAACAGCGTATCATCGGGAGACTCTTATCTCAAGAAATTTCTCGTAGGTAATGGCACTGTACTGACTCCCGCATCGGGCTCACTTCTCGCTTCATCCCTTTTCAGAAATTCGCAGTACCGCACTCTCCTCTACCTTTGGTGGGACGAGTACGATCCTTCGCCAAACGTAGAGTATGGTAACATGATCAAGAAAGGCTACACGTCGACTGCGAGCTATGACGAGTTCAGCTCTCTCCGCATGCTAGAGACCAACTGGAACCTCGGGACACTGGTAAACAGCGCCAAAGCCTTTCCGATGACGGACATCTTCGGAACAATCGGCCCACTACCACTTTCTGCAAGCTTCATTCTTTTGCCCTTGACTCCCATTGTCAATGCCACCGTCGATCTTACAGCAATAGTATCTGGCGGCACCCTTCCATACAGCTACTCCTGGAGTTTCGGAGACGGTGCGACAGGCACAGGACTGACTACGACCCATGCATACACTGCTACAGGAAATTATTCGGTAACCCTAACGGCCCACGACTCTGCGGGCGGCTCCGCAACGTCTACTCAAAGTGTCAGAGTACTCTCCGTTCTTCCTCTGGCCGCGAGCTTCACGGCCAGTCCGACAATCCCCGACGCTGGACAGACGGTGACGTTTACTGCGGCAGTCCAAGGCGGGAACGGCCCTTACAGTTACAGCTGGAATCTTGGTGGGACAAGCAAGACTGGCAACCCAGTCTCTCAATCGTTCACAAATGGGACATATACAATCTCGCTCGCGGTTACGGACAATGCCAGAGTGACCGCCACCAGCTCCGAGTCGCTGGTTGTTCTACCTCCCCCGACAGGCACGGGTTCTGTTCCTGTGTTAATCGGTTGGGGCGGCATACGAATGGACGAGTCTGTCGCCAACACGGCCGGGACTCCATCATCCGTCTTCCCAGGTGAGTACGCTTCAAACATGGAGTTGTCGTTGATATTAATGAAGGCTAAGGGCTACAATACCGTCAGGGTCGACTTCGACCCGTACTGTACCGACACGGTAGACTACAATTCCATGAGCGTCTATAGCCAGACGAACGCACAACGAGCAGTCCACATTGCCCAGCACTATGGTTTCTGGATCATCATAGACTATCATGGATACTCGGATATTTTCAGGAATACTAGCTGCTGGCTCAACTACTGGAAACCGATAGTACAGAACATCGGACCACTATACTCCCAGATCATCTGGGAGCCAGAAAACGAGCCTGAATACAACAGCTGCAACCTTAGCCCAATCAACTGTCTGAACGTGACGGCACCTTGCTCATCTGACAGCTCTTGCGTTACGTATCTCGGGGTAGCGTATCAGCAGTGGATAAATCAAGCACGGGTCCTGGGTGATAATCACTGGATAGTGGCCCAGAACCTTTGCAGCTATGCGTGTGGCTTCAGCGATATGTCACAGGGCTATCCGACAGTGACGGACCCACTCGGAACCTTGTCCCAGGGAGGCCGTATCTTCATCAGTCTCCACAGCTACATGGACTATAACCAGTCCTCCTCCTCATGGACGAATGCCACAGCTGAAGCATTGGCGAACCAGTACTACCAGGCGGTAGTCGCAGGCGTCTCGAATACAGGATGGCCTGCTCTCAACACTGAAGGTGGCACTGACACGTTGTCCTGCGATCCTAACATGTGCGGCCCAGACGTAGTCCTCAATGGCAGCGCAGGCTACACTCTTGCGACCTTCCATTTCATACAGTCACTCGTCAACCTGTACGACGGTAATAGTCCACGGAGGATCAACTGGGTCTGGTGGCCCGCAGGAAGCTGGACAAACACACCAGGCGCGGGAACATACGGAGCAATGAACTGCGCCGGCAACCCCGTGGGCTGGGGTTGTCTGTTACAATTCGTAAGCCTGTCTCAATCAGATTTCTCTATTTCTGCGTCTTCCCCGAGCAGAGTAGACACGGGGCAATCTGCCAGTTCCACAATCACGGTCACAGGAAGGAACGGCTTCAATGGAATAGTGACTCTGACCGACACGGTCCCATTAGGATTGAGATGCGGCGCTATCACGCCCAGTCAAGTGACGGGCTCGGGAACGGCGACGGTATCATGCAGCTCTCTAATCGCATCAACCTACACCCTAGCAATAACTGGAGCAAATGCCTCACTGGCACATTCAACAACAGCCACCTTCAACTTCAAACAGCAAGACTTCGCGATCACAGCGACATCCCCTGCCGGAGTGTACACGACAAAGTCCGCTACAGCTACCATTTCCGTCTTGGGTGAAAGCGGCTTCAACGGAACGGTGGCCCTCGCTGAGAGGATACCCCCTGGACTCGACTGCGGGGCCCTAGCGGCAAACAATCTTACAGGCTCAGGCAGCACAACGGTCTCATGCAGCTCTCCCACGGCTGGCACGTACGCTCTAAACGTAACTGGGACAAGTGGGCCTCTCATACATTCTGCATTCGCAGTGTTCAGATTCAAAGACTTCATTCTGACCAGTTCTCCCCCACCTCCCGTAGACGTGGGCACCTCCGCAAACTCGACCATTAACATTCTCGGGTTGAACGGATTCTCAGGCACGGTCCTTTTCGCCGATACGGTTCCGAATGGCTTAACATGCGGAGCTATATCACCCAACAACATTACCGCGAACGGGAATGCAACTCTATCGTGTAATTCAAAAGCACAGAGCGTGTACAGTGTCACAATACAGGCCACGAGTGGTTCTCTATCACACTCTACAAGTGTCTCATTCGCGTTCGGAACCCCACCCAACTTTGCGATAAGCTCCACTCAGCCTCTAAGGGTACAGGCTGGTTCGAACACTAGTTCAACAATAACAGTGAATCTGATTCACGGGTTCAACGGTACCGTTGTTCTAACCGAGGCGGCGCCATCAAACCTTGACTGCGGCCCAATCTCGCCCGCAAGCGTCACGGGAAACAGCACCGCAAGCATATCCTGTCGCCCAACAGCCGCATCGACCTATCCTGTGACCATAACCGGAACAAGCGGAAACCTGGTTCACACATCCACCTTCTTCATAACAGCTGTTGACTTCTATCTTTCAACCAATCCAACCTCGATCTCACTGAACATCAACGCCACAGGAGCCGTGACGATTACGGTCGGATCATTGAATGGATTCGGAGGAAACGTGACGCTAGATTCTTCCAGTCCAACTGGTCTCATGACAACTCTGAGCGATAACTCGGTCATAGGATCTGGTAGCTTGAGTCTAGAAGTCAAATCTGATACGGTGGGCACCTACACTGTCGTCATATCAGGCTCGAGCGGGTCTCTCATACGAACAGCGACCTTAACGGTCCACGTTGGAAAACATGTTCCACCCATCTTGACGGTCCCATCCGCAGAGACCGTCAAACAGTTAGCAACAATCAGTTTCGTGGTGAACGCTACCGACCAGTCTATCCCCTCGCCGGCGACACTGACACTCTCAGCCGCTCATCTCCCTGAAGGAGCAAGTTTTGCAACGATCCAAGGAGCCGTTCCTGTATCCGGCGTCTTCAGCTGGACACCCGGCCCAACAACAATACCAGGAATCTACACCATCAGCTTCACCGTTACCGATGGCCTCTCATCAACCGAGGCCAACATCAGCATAACCGTAGTCGCAACGAACGTTCTCCCTGTCATCATCGCACCGGGTCCGCGGAACACGAGCGCCGGAGCAACCCTTGACTTCACGGTCACCGCAAGCGATCCCACCGGCTTCGGAGGAACGGTCACCCTATCAGCCACAGGGCTCGCCTCGAATATGGCCTTCGACGCAGCGACGGGCTCCTTCTCATTCACTCCAAGCCGAAGCCAGTCTGGTCAGACATTCATGGTCAATTTCACAGCAACGGACAGCAACAACCGATCATGGACGAGTACTCAGACGGTGATGATACACGTGGAGAACGCTGGCAATACACCTGGCAGCACACCTAGCACCCAGCCTCCACCAGAAGTATCTGGAAGTAGCTGCCTAACCTGCGGTCTAGAGAGCGCGATTCTCGCCGTTGCATGGTTCATATTCATTGGCGCGGTGATTGGCGTAATATCCTCAGTCGCCTTCCTCACCATTAGGAGCCGTGCAAAGCTCCTGAACAAGCCAATGCGATTGAGATCTCGTCTGTTCACGAAAACGCTCCGCAGTGCCGATAATCCAATACGAAGTGGTATAGATGGAAAGAAAGCAGCCAAGCACAGGACGAAAAGAAAGACCGAGCATCACTAAGACCAAAATAACTACAGTCTAGTAGACGGCGTTGTGCAGAAGGAAGAGAGAGTCCAAGTCTCCAGCCTATCTTTGTAGGTCTGGAGACACTGAAAATCATCGCGTATTCCTAAACGGACTGATTGCCAGAACCAACACCGTGGCCTCTATCGATGGTGGGATTTCAATGCGCGATGAAGAAAGGAAGCAATTTCTAGTCTGTCGCGACCCTCCGTGAGCCTCCGGAACGATAAGAGCATTGGAATCAGAGTAAAAGAAATACCGATACCGAAAATAGGACGTGCCAACATGATTCAGTACATACGATAGTCCACGTGATGATGGGCACAAGAACCAGGTGAGTTTCATCCTGGTTCAATATTGCCTTTGAGAATCTTCAGACTATAGTAGTTCTCGCCGGGAACTCGCTCAAACAAACAGAGTCTGGTTCTTCGCTCCGACACTGAAAGGATCCCTCGCCAATAGTGTAGGGAAACCGAGACCGATAAAAATAGGATTGGAACAACATGAGCTTAGTCCATAGTCCGTACCATGTAGGTTTAGCATTATTACTCGTAACTCTGTCAGTCTTGAGTGTTACACTCGTCACATCGATGAGACCGGTCTCAGCCGCCCCGACGGGAACCTATTTTGATCATATTGTAATCATAGCAATGGAGAATACCGCATACGCTTCCGTGCTCGGATCTGGAACGGTCTCATCATGCCCTACAAGCAGTGCTCCGTTTCTTTGCGGCATGCTTCCGCTCGGCTCAACCCTGCCCAACTACAATAGCTACGGCGCGACGGCTGCTGACACTAACGACTTCAACGGCTGTTCTGCAGCGTGCTACGTCGGGTTTATGCTCGGCTACACATATGGTATCAGCGATGGTTATTCTTTCAGTTCAGTCAGCGGTAATCCACAATTTGTAACGAGTCTCGCATCAGCGGGTCTCACATGGCAGGCTTATTGCGAGTCTGGTTGCCCAAGAGGAGACGACCACTTTCCATTCTCCGGCGCAAATACATTTGCCAGCTCTTCAGTTTCAACAAGTAGTTTTGTTACTGCTGCCAATTCTGCCACGCCTCCAAACTTTCTCTGGTTTACGCCAACTGACAGCCATAACATGCACGATGTTAGCGTCTCTACGGGAGACAATTACCTAAAGTCGTTCCTCGTAGGATCAGGTAGTATGGCGAGCCCTGCTTCAGGCTCCCTGTTAGCTTCTAACGTGTTCACAAATGCAAATTATCGTACCCTCCTCTATCTTTGGTGGGATGAGTGTGGTGGGAGCAATGGCTCCTGTGATGCCAATAATGCCTCCCCCAACCTGCTCTATGGCACTCCAGTCAAGAAAGGCTATGTCTCCCCGGATCTTACTGGAATAGATGAGTATGCAGCGGTTAGGACCATAGAGAGCAACTGGGGATTATCTCCCCTAGCCCAGGGGGACACTGCAGCTTCCGCTGGAAACTACGTATTCAATGACATCTTTGGAACAGTCACTCCTCCTGCACTATCTGCAAGCTTCGCTTATCTGCCAACTACGCCGATAGCCAGCACCGTTGTCAGCTTCACGGCGACAGCGTCCGGCGGCACACCTCCTTACGCGTACTCATGGAGCTTTGGAGATGGGACCACAGGCACCGGTCTAACTACGTCCCATACTTACAGCTCGTCTGGGAGCTACACCGTCACGCTGACAGTGACGGATTCTGCTGGTGGATCTGCCAAGTCTACACAGGCTATCCAGGTCTCCCCTGTGTCTGCTCTTGTTGCTAGCTTCACGTATAGCCCGTCTCAGCCGTTGTCGGGCCAGTCAGTCACGTTCACTGGATCAGGCTCAGGCGGTGTTTCTCCGTACACGTTCAGCTGGAGCTTCGGTGATGGAGGCACCAGTACCAGCCAGTCTCCGAGTCATACTTATACGACCTCAGGCAGCTTCACAGTCAGTCTCACTGCTGCTGACAGTCTGGGAACGGTTGCTACGATTTCACATTCTCTAACAGTCTCTGCCCCCGGAGCGTTGACGACCAGTTTCACTTTCAGCCCGGGCGCTCCAGTTTCAGGGCAGACCGTCACATTTACAGCTGCTGCGTCTGGTGGTACGAGCCCGTATAGTTACAGCTGGAATCTTGGGGGAACAACCAAGACCGGCAATACCGTAACACAGTCGTTTACTAATGGGACCTACACAATCCTGTTGACAGTTACTGACACCGCCAGTAGGACTGCTACTAGCTCCCAGTCGTTGATTGTTCTGCCAGCCCCGACCGGTGGTGGTTCTGTGCCGGTGCTTGTCGGCTGGGGTGGTGTCCGTATGGACGAGTCAGTAGCGAATAGCGGTGGAGTACCATCCGCAGTCTTCCCCGGAGAGTCTGCCTCCGACATGGAACTGTTACTGATCAAGTTGAAGGTTGCTGGGTACAATACTGTCAGAGTCGACTTTGACCCAAACTGCAGCGACACTGTTGATTACAACTACATGAGTGTATACTCACAGACCAATGCTCAGAGGGCGGTCGAGATAGCCCAGCACTATGGCTTCTGGATAATAATCGACTATCACGGCTACTCGGATATTTTCAGGAATACTAGTTGCTGGCTCAACTACTGGAAGCCGATAGTCCAGAATATCGGACCATTATACTCAAAGATCATCTGGGAGCCGGAGAACGAGCCAACCCTCGACTGTACAAACAGTCCCTCATCGTGTCCAACCGCGTCCTGCTCCAGCGACACATCATGCGTCACCGCTCTCAGTAGCGCCTACCAGCAATGGATCAACCAGGCCAGAGCGCTAGGCGATACTCACTGGATCGTGGTCCAGAACCTCTGCAGCTATGGCTGCGGACTAAGCAACATGGCCGATGGCTATCCGACAGTAACGGATCCGCTGGGAACCTTCTCACAGGGGGGAAAGATCTTCATCAGTCTTCACAGCTACATGGACTATGGACAGAACTCCGGCTCGTGGAACAGTGCGACCGCAGACTCGGTCGCTCAGCAGTATTATCAGGCTGTAGTATCCGGCGTCTCCAATACCGGCTGGCCCGCGTTGAATACTGAGGGTGGGACAGACCCACTCTGCTCTAGCTGTGCTCCAGACACAATACTGGACGGAAGCGCAGGCTACACCACAACAACATTCGCCTTCATACAAGCACTGACGAATCTCTACGATAGTAATACTCCTCAGAGGATCAACTGGGTCTGGTGGCCCGCAGGAAGCTGGACAAACACGCCCGGAGCGGGAACGTATGGAGCGACGCAGTGCAATAGCAACCCCATAGGCTGGGGCTGCCTACTGACATTCATACCCCTAGCTCAGCCCGGTCCCGACTTCACCATCTCGGCAACTTCGCCCAGCGCGGTCAACACCGGCCAATCCGCCAGCTCCACAATAACCATCGCCTCGTTGAACGGCTTCAGCGGGACAGTCTCTCTCACTGACACGATCCCATCAGGACTAAACTGTGGCACCATAAGTCCAACAACCCTATCAGGCTCCGGGACGGCGACTGTGTCGTGCAATGCGAGCGCGGGAGGCACTTACACACTGACGACAATCGGAACCAGTGGTTCTCTAATCCATTCAGCAGTCGCAACTATTACCGTAAAACAGGCAGACTTTACCATAACCGCTTCAGCACCCGCGGCCGCTAGTGCCGGCCAATCCAGTACGACGACTCTCACGATAACCGCAGTCAACGGCTTCACGGCCACCGTAGCCTTGACGGACACGGTGCCGAACGGTCTCAGCTGCGGAAACATCAGCAGCACGAGCATAGCCGGATCAGGAACCGCCTCGGTCTCATGTAGCGCAACCAACGCGGGCAGCTACACACTAACAATCACAGGAACAAGCGGATCACTCACCCATTCTACAACCACGACCTTCAACTTCCGCGACTTTACTGTGACCGCTTCTTCGCCCGCGTCTGTCTCTACCGGTTCATCAGGAACATCCACGATCACGCTGAAAGCGTTGAACGGTTTCTCTGGAACGATCTCGATCTCCGACACGATCCCCTCCGGACTCTCCTGCGGCTCAGTGACACCGAGCAGCGTCAGCGGCTCCGGAACCGCAACGCTGTCTTGTAGCTCGAACACCCAGGGAGTCTACACCGTAACTATCACTGCTACAAGCGGTTCCCTAACTCACCAGGGAACAACCGCCTTCACATTCGGCACTCCCTCCGACTTTACAATAACAGCAACTTCACCGTCCGCTGTGAACGTCGGCTCGTCTGCAACATCGACACTTACGATAAAGCTGATTCACGGGTTGACGGGCCCGGTAACCCTCACCGATAATGTGCCATCTGGGCTCAACTGTGGCACCATCTCACCAACCAGCTTCACTGCGAATGGAACCGCAACTGTATCATGCTCATCCTCGTCCGCGTCAACCTACACGCTGACAGTCACCGGCGCCAGTGGAAGCCTGACCCATACCGCCTCAGCCACATTCACCTTCCATAGCTTCAGCCTATCAGCAAACCCCTCAAGCTTCTCGCTCAACACTGGAGCGCAAGGAACCTCCACTATCAGTCTCAACCTTCTGAACGGATTCGGTTCAACGGTCGCGCTGAGCGTTACTAGCCCAGCCGGAGTAACTGCCTCGCTCAGCACCACATCCATAAGCGGATCCGGAACCTCAACCTTGACAATCAGCCCAACGACAGTAGGCTCCTACACCGTCATCGTGACGGGAACGAGCGGGTCCCTGACAAGAACCGTATCCCTAACCGTTACAGTCGGGACCCAGGTTTCGCCAATCCTGACCGCACCATCATCAGAGAGCGTCGCTCAGACCTCCACCCTCACATTCACAGTGACAGGCACCGACTCTTCCGTCCCAACACCAAACCTAACCCTCTCAGCCAACCAGTTACCCTCAGGCGCGAGCTTCACAACCGTCCAGGGAACGTCGCCCGTCTCCAGCACGTTCAGATGGACCCCCTCGACGGCAGATGCGCCTGGAACCTACACGGTTAGCTTCACTGTCACAGACGGAGTCGCATCAACCCAAGTGTACGTGGTCGTAACCCTCGTAGCGGCATATGTTCTTCCAGTAATCGTAGTGCCTGGTCCACAGAACGCGACGGTCGGAGGACACCTGCACTTCACCGTCTCCGCAAACGACCCTAGCGGTAATGGAGGGACAGTCATGCTGTCTACCACTGGATTGGCGTCGAACATGGCCTTTGACCAAGCTACGGGAGATTTCTCGTTCACGCCAAGCTCGACCCAGGCGGGTCAGACGTTCATAATCAACTTCACAGCCACTGACAGCAACGACCCATCATGGAC
>WNFY01008557.1_pt1 | contig 20575 bp, 20 predicted proteins | sample 5400091 | NCBI WGS metagenome assembly WNFY01 (sample SAMN13153364, study PRJNA577476) | soil metagenome | isolation source: 60 cm soil or saprolite under grassland replicate 1 | place: USA:California | collected 2016-06-15
GGTTGTTCGTCTGCTCTTCCTGCCGGAGCGGACGGCACTTTTACGCCGTCGATGTAGATGTGGCGCAGCCCTTGCAGGATACGCTCTGAAGAAAAGCCACGCTCTTGCCGTTGGAAGCGATAAACCATGGGATGAAGTGCGGCTAAAATGGCATCGGCTGTGTAAGGGACATCGAGCGGAGCCAACTCTCCACGCCTCACTGCCTCAGTAAGTAGCCCTGCAAACAATTCGTGCAACCAGAGATACCAGGGCGAACGCTGGTACGGAATGTGCCGGGAGAGGTCAGATTCGTTGCACGGCCCATCTCGCCTCTCTGTTCCGGCAACGGGTCCTCCCATGGTGCCTTGCTCTTCGAGGAACAGGACCAGTTTTGCCAGCACACTCTCCAGCCGTTCAAGCGCAGGAGAGGTCGAGGCTTTCGCCAACAGTGCCGCGATCTCTTCTGCGAATCGCTCATAATGCTCGAGCAACAAATCCATACAGAGTTCGCCCTTATTGGCATACCGGCGATACAGTGTCCCCTGCCCAATCCCGGCAGCCCGGGCAATCTGATGCATGCTGACCGCCTCAACGCCCTGCTCGGCGAAGAGGTGCCGCGCAACCTCCAGAATGCGCTGGCGATGCTCTGCTGCATCGCGCCGTTCGTGCCGCTTCTCCCCCCGGAACAGCTCCGGGATGCCAGAAGGCCAGACACAATCGTGGAATTCTTCTCTCACTCAGCTCCCTCTTGACAAGTGGACAACTGTCCGTTACAATAGCACATGTGGACGATTGTCCACATAGAGTGTACCACATCGTACCGGGACGGTCAAGACACGCGTCACCCAGAGGTTGTCTGCCTGCCTGGTAGGCAGACGGGCGGCAGACAAGCAGAGGAACTGCAGCCGTTCGTTTGCAAGAACAAAGAACATGGAGAGATAGACCTATGTTTAAGCTCATACTCAAAGTGATGATTCCTACGACCGTCTTTTTGTACAGGTTGACCGGTGGGGTCATAGGTGGGAGGGTACAAACATTGCCGGTCCTCTTGCTCACCACCACTGGGCGCACATCTGGCAAACCGCGAACCGTGCCAGTGGCGTATCTCAGAGACGGTTCCACCAACGTGATCATCGCCTCCTATGCCGGTCTGCCCCGGCACCCGGCATGGTTTCTCAATCTAGAGAGCCACCCGGAGGCGACCATTCAGTTGAAGAAGCGACAGATGCAGGTGAAAGCCGAGACAGCGAACCAGGAGAAGAAGCGTGAACTGTGGGCACGCTTGATGGAGGTAGCTCCTGGGTACGCGGACTACCAGAAGCGCACCAGCCGAGATATCCCGATGGTGATCCTGCACCCCATAGATGAACGCGGAGAGAAGAGGTCAGCATAACCATTCCTCTGGAAGTCCGTACTTTCCTCTTTGAACGGAAACTTTTGCACATGAGAAAGGGAAAAAGATGAGTAGATTCACATCAGCAGAGATAGCGTATCTGCAGAGTCAACGCCTTGGTCGCCTGGCAACGACCAATGAGAAAGGCGATCTTCACGTTGTCCCGGTAGGCTTTCGCTACAACCCTGAGACGGATACCATCGATATTGGCGGACACAATTTCGCCACAAGCAAGAAATATCGTGAGGCGCTTCGTCATGGGCGTGTGGCCTTTGTCGTGGATGATGTTTTACCGCCCTGGCAACCGCGCTTCGTCGAGGTGCGAGGAACCGTCCAGGCGTTTTCAGAAGGGGGGAAGGAGATCATGCCGGCCTTCTCGACTGAGTTCATCCGTATCACTCCCACGTATATTGTTTCTCTGCTCATGACCAAAGATATGTCGCAATATGGTCCGGGTGAAATACAAACGAATAGCCGCAAGGTGGAATAAATGTGGCAGTCGCACTCTCTACCTCACAGCTCTTGAGTTTTGAGAGGGGAAAGTATGCACCTGCTCTCAAAGTCTGGCAAGATCTGGAAACGCGTACGCTGCGTGGTATGACTGAGCTCGAACAGGCTCTCCTGCGCCGTCTGTTGCAACAGGCGGTCTCCAATCTTTCCTGAAGGGGATGCTTTGCCATTTTTTTTACACAAAAAGTTTGTCGGCTGATTAAAAGAAAGGACGATTGATCATGGAACATTCGGAGAAAACTATTCTGGTGTTTGGCGCAACAGGACAGCAGGGGTCCGCTGTGGCTTCCCATCTTCTCAAAGATGGTTGGAAGGTGCGCGCCCTGGTTCGCAATCCCAAGAGCGATCAGGCCCAGGCCCTGCAACAGCGGGGGATAGAGCTGGTCCAGGGTGATTTGAACCAGCCCTCCTCACTCCAGGAGGCGATGAAGGGGGTGTACGGCGTCTTCAGCGTGCAAACCCCCGCTGAAGGTACTGCTGCGGAGATTCGGCAGGGCAAAGCGGTGGCCGATGCTGCGCTCCAGGCGGGTGTCAGTCATCTGGTTTACTCATCGGTTGGTGGCGCTGAACGGAAGACAGGCATTGCGCATTTCGAGAGCAAGTGGCAGATAGAAGAGTATATTCGTGCCCTGGGCCTGCCCGCGACCATTCTTCGTCCTGCCTTTTTTATGAGCAACCTGTTTCGTTATTATGGCGTCAAAGAGGAAGCCGATGGCACCCTGACTCTCACTCAGGCGCTGCGTCCACAGACACGCCTGCAAATGATTGCTGTTGAGGATATTGGCAAATGCGCTGCTCTGGCCTTTGCACATCCTGAGACCTTCCTGGGCAAAGCCATCGAGATCGCGGGAGACGCTCTGACTCCTTCACAGATTGCAGAAAGCATTGAGCACGCAACAGGGAAACCAACTCGCTTTGTCGAACTCCCTGGAGAGCAGTTGCGGAGCTTTGATGCCGAGTCGGCCAACATGTATGAGTGGTTCAATCAGTCTGGTTATCAGGCTGATATTCCCGCTTTGCGCGAGCTTCATCCAGAGCTTCTCACATTGGATGCTTGGCTGCGACAGGCCGACTGGCTGGCAGAATAGGAGTCAGCGTATCTCAACCGTTGCCGACCGTGTTCAGGTTGGGATACGCTACTCCCTCCACCACTTACGCAATTCTTTTTGAACGATCATCCGGGGAGAGTTCTGACCCTATTCTGATTGTTGTGCTACTAAAGATCAGCCATCCCAAAGATGGGAGAGAAGATGGTAACGTACAGGTAAGCTGATCGGGAAGGGTTTGTTAACAGGCGAGCATGATCCCATCGACACACGTTTATAGACACGGAAAGAGGAGGAACATATGAATAGGTTCACAGCGGAGGAAATAGCGTATTTACAGAGTCAACGGCTTGGGAGAATGGCAACCGTCAACGAGAAGGGAGATCTTCATGTCGTCCCAGTTGGCTTTCGCTACAATCCTGAGCACGATACCATCGATATAGGCGGACATAACTTCGTTGCCAGCAGAAAATACCGCGAGGCTGTTCGTCATGGGCGTATCGCCTTTGTCGTTGATGATGTCCTGCCTCCCTGGAAACCGCGCTTCGTGGAGGTGCGAGGGACGGTTCAGGCGTTTTCTGAAGGAGGGAAAACGATCAATGAACAGTTTGCGTCTGACATGCTGCGTCTGACACCCACCTATATCGTTTCTTTCGGGATCAACGACGACGGCATCATGCCGGGTTCGCAGCAGAAGGTCAATTACCACGGTCGAAAGGTAGAGTAAGCACAGGACCAGGGAACAGCCAGGCTGTTCCCTGAAGGCCTTCTCCAATGGCCTGTCGTGAGTTTTTTGACGAACTGGAACAACAGCCTGCATGAATTGGCTTGTGGAGAGGGATGCGCGACAAAGAGCCTCTGGAGAGAACCAGCTTTTCTCCCACTGGCTTGAGCTCCTTGTAGAGCGCTTTGAAGCCATTTGTTGTCTCCTCTCGTCAAAAACTCCTGACCGGCCTAACTGTTCAGATTATCCCTGTATTGCCCGCTACTTTGCGGCTGAGTGCCGTAAGCGGGGTGATCGGCATCTTCATCGGATTGCTCGCTGGGTTAGGGATCTCAGCAGCCCTGGGGTTGCCGTTGGTGGTGAGTCTGCTCGCAGTCCTGATTGCATTCGGCGTGGCAGCGATCATCGGCTTCGGACTCTACTCAGCAGTGCAAGCCGTCTACCCTACCATTTTATCCCATGCAAGTTTATCACCAATCAAATTTATCGATGAGAAACCTGCGGCTGTAATGCAGGAGAATCGGGCTGCCGTGAGGGCAGACTGCGGGTGCGGAGACAGCGGATAATGCTGTTAAGAGCGCTCCCTGTTCATCCATGCCCAGGGCGCGGCCACGGCGCAGGGCAGAACGGCAGGCCAGGCCAATCAGCAAGTGATCTTCCCAGTCTGTACTATCTTCGGAGGCAATCTCAGCCAGTTCCGGTAGATGTCCCGCCAGTTGCTCCTGTCCGACACCGCTGGGCACTGAACGGATGAGGAAACTTCGTCCACCAAACCGCTCGCACTCCAATCCCAGGTCGCGCAATACCGGTAAACGCTGCTCAAATAGCTCCGCCTGAGATCGCTTCAACTCAACGACGACAGGCTCCAGCAGGAGATGTGAGTCGGTCCACTCGTCTTCCGCATCAACCCTTACCCCCATATGTTTACTACGCAGGTGCTCGTAAATCACACGTTCGTGCGCGCGGTGCTGGTCCACGAGATATAAGCTGCCATCAGGGGCCTCCGCAAGGATGACCGCCTGCTGTAGTTGCGCAAGCGGGCGGAGCGTCGCCAGTATTTCAGCCGCACCGGGAGTGGCAGTCTCGGCCTTATAGCCTTCCGCAGATTCCGCGACGTGCAATCCACGTCGGCGAGGACCTGGAAGGCGGCGCTGGTAGACGAGTTCGGGACCTGGGAAATGCGTCGAAGAGGGCAGGGCAGGACTGCGTTCCAGGACGGACTGGACGGCCTGAGTCAACGCGGCCGCTACCTCTGACTCGCGTAAAAGTTTTACCTCCGTTTTAGCGGGATGGATATTCACATCGAGTTCCTCGGGGGGAAGGTCCAGGTAAATGACGAGAAGAGGGTGCCTTCCTTTTGGCAGCAGGCCGCGGTAGCCAGCTTCGAGAGCATCCTGCAATGGGCGCGATTGGACCCAGCGGCCATTGATAAAGAGTTGCATATGCTGGCGGCTGCTCTGTGCTAATGCTCTGTTGCCAACATAGCCATTGAGCGAGTAGTATTCAGCTTTGGCGGATACAGGGTGCAACATCTCGGCTAAGGGAAGCTGGTAGAGTTCAGCAAGAGTAGTAGCGAGGTCGCCCGCGCCACCAGTTTGCAGAGCGACAGTATCTTCAATGGCCAGGTTAAAGCGGACGCCTGGATAGCCCATGGCAAAACGGCGCATCAGATGCAGGATATGCCCGGTCTCGGTACGCGCACCGCGCATAAACTTGAGGCGGGCGGGAACATTGTAAAAGAGGTCACGTACCGTCACAGTCGTACCATGCAGGCGCGCCCGCCGGCTACGCCGGGCCACCTCACCACCGCGCAGCGTTAACAGCGTGGCAGCCGATTCTTCTCCGAGTTCTTCTGACTCGATGGGTCGACTCACCAGCGTCAATTCTGAGACGGCAGCAATACTAGCCAGGGCTTCACCGCGAAAGCCCAGGGTGTGTAAGCGGCCCAGATCTTCAAGCGTGTTGATCTTGCTGGTTGTATGGCGCGCGCTGGCGCGCTCCAACTCATCTTCTGGGATGCCATAGCCATCATCGGTGACGCGTACCAGGCGCAGGCCGCTGCCACGAATTTCTACACGTATTTCGTGCGACCCGGCATCGAGCGCATTCTCTACCAGCTCCTTGACAACTGAAACGGGGCGTTCAATTACTTCACCTGCCGCGATACGCTCCGCGACATCTTGCGATAAGAGATGAATAGGGGTACGTGTTAGCACTTCTGGCATCAGTTTTTATTTCTCTTCTTCTGGATCAGGAACAACAGATTGAGCGCATCAAGAGGTGTAATTGCACAGAGATCGATAATATCCAGGTTCGCTTCCTGCCCGTTGCCCTGATCAAGGGCATGGGCGACAAAACGGGCTTCTTCACTTTGCCATGCATAGCGTGAAAGGGTGGGAACTGCCTGAACAACCAGCTGGGTATTGTAAGGAGTAGTATAGGCGACATCTACATCGTGCCGCCCATTTTCTCCTGTTTTGTAATGGCCATTGCCGTCAGCAATCTTTTTCCCTGCGCCATCAGGGGGAGAGAGCGCTTCCTGCAATGGGTTGAGAGTATGGTCATTGTGCGCGAAGACAACGACGGCTCCGGCATGATCTCTGCCAGATTCGAGATAGTGCAATACCTCTTCCGCGCGGTGCACAATACTCTGCGGCATTCCCGCCAATTTTGCCACATGGACCCCGTAACTGCGGCCAATACAGCCAGGCGTGACGCGGTGCAAGAAGACGATTTCGCCCTGTTTATCGTCGCTGATCTGCATAGTATACACTCTCAGATGGGGCAATTCATCCGCCATTGAGGCCAGCTCGTGGTAGTGCGTGGCAAAGAGCGTTCGCGCTCCCGTAACATTATGTAAGTGTTCAACGACGGCACGCGCGATAGCGAGGCCATCGTAGGTGCTGGTGCCCCGGCCGATTTCATCCAGGATAATCAAGCTATGTTTTGTAGCATGGTGGAGGATGGTGGCAGTCTCTTCCATTTCCACCATAAAGGTGCTTTTGCCCGATGCGATGTCATCTTCGGCACCCACACGGGTAAAAATGCGATCGACCAGGCCCAGGCGAGCGCTGCGACCGGGGACAAAACTCCCAATTTGCGCTAAAAGCGCGATCAGGGCTACCTGGCGCAGGTAGGTCGACTTACCCGCCATGTTCGGACCGGTTAAGAGCACGATGCGCTCGCCCTGCTCCGCCTCAAGCACTGTATCATTAGGAATGAAGACATCGCCATCGAGGGTATACTCGACGACAGGATGACGCCCGGCGACAATCTCCAGGCCCAGGCCCTGCTCTATTTTCGGACGCACATAGCCCTGGTGGGCGGCAACTTCCGCCAGGCACAACAAGACATCAATCCTGGCAACAGCCAGCGCGGTGGCTATCAACTGTGGATAGGAGACGCTCGCCTGGCGCAAAACATCGGCGTAAATGCTGCGCTCCATCTCATCGATGCGTTCGGTTGCGCTAAGGATACGGGCCTCGTGCTCCTTCAGTTCGGGGGTGATATAACGCTCTCCGTTGACCAGTGTCTGCTTGCGCATATAGTCGGCGGGAGCGAGTGCCAGGTGTTTGTTCGTGATCTCGATATAGTAGCCAAACACCTTGTTGAACCCGACCTTGAGCGTCTTGATGCCGGTGCGCTCACGCTCGATCGCCTCCAGGGAGGCTATCCAGCGCCGCGATTCACTGATGGAGGCAACCAATTCATCCAATTCGGTATGAAAACCAGCGCGGATCAGTCTTTCATCGTCTTCGCGCTCTCCAGCGGCGTGCGCTCGAGCTAACGCTTTGCCGATCAACTCAACAACCTGTGGGCAAGAATCAAGCTCGTCAGCGAGTTGGGCAAGGAGGGGGGCATTACAGCCCTGCAAGAGTTCGCGCAGACGAGGGATGATTGTCAAATAGTCGCGCAAGGCGACTACTTCATTAGGGACCGCGCTACCCTGACGAACGCGTCCGGCGATGCGCTCCATATCACCCAGGCTTTGTAGACACATAGTGAAGCGGCTGCGCAAGGCTGGACTTTCGTAGAGTTCCTCCACGCTTTCGAAACGCTCTTCTAGCCGGCTCAAGTCGAGGAGCGGCTGGGTCAATGTGCGGCGTAACTGGCGCGCACCCATAGGAGTAATGGTGCGATCGAGAACACTCAGCAAGCTTCCCTGAGCTGTACCACTGCGAGAACCCTGCAAGAGGTCCAGGTTCCGCTGCGTATGAGCATCCAGTATCATGTAGCTCGTCGTGCGATAAGAACGCAAGCCTGTCAAGAGTGAGAGGAGGGCGGGATTCATCTTCTCAAGGTAGGCAATGATAGCGCCAGCAGCGCCAACAGCCTGGGGGGCCTGCGCGCACCCATAGGCATCCAGGGATTGCACAGCAAACAACCTGCACAACCTTGTTGACGAGGCCTCGTAATCGAAGAAATAGGGTGGGCAGGGAGTAACGGTCATAGTCGCAGACGGAATCTGATATGCATTGGAGCGACTACCCTCGACAACGAGACATTCCGAAGGTGCAAGGCGCTGCAGTTCAGCATCTAAGGCGGCTGGCAGTTCATTGGGAGCAAACCAGGTGACGAGAAATTCGCCTGTACTGACGTCGACGGCAGCAAGGCCGGTCTGAGTGCGCGCAGGGGCAATAGCGACGAGATAGTTGTTTTGCCGTATCGGGAGCAGGTTGGGTTCGGAGAGGGTACCCGCGGTGAGAATGCGGGTCACAGCGCGCTCGACAATGCCCCTGCCGACTTCGCCCACCTGGTCACAGATGGCGACTTTATAACCGCGATGAACCAGCTTGCCGACGTAATTCTCCAGCGCGTGCAAGGGGATTCCTGCAAGGGGTACCCTATTGTCCTCCCCGTAGCTGCGAGATGTGAGGACAATCTGTAGCTCGCGGGCAGTGATACGCGCGTCCTCGTCAAATGTTTCGTAGAAATCCCCCACCTGGTACATGAGGATGGCGTCGGGATACTGGCTTTTCATGCGCAGGTACTGCCTGCGGGCTGGTGTTGTCATTTACTTGCTCACTTCCCCACGGTCACTTGATTGTCACTTGATTGTAAGGAGTTTGGGATGCCTGTATTCTATTGAAACACTTGTACTTTATACTCTATTCTGTGCGAGTTGTCAAAAGGTGGCAATAGATGCATTTCACATGTAGCCAGATGACACGTTGACATTAGCATAACAGTATCCTATGCTAGCGCATTAGCCCCAAATTTTATGACAATTCGGGACATCATCCGTGAACTGGCTTCTATCCTTGCTGCATAAGGTCTATGCACGTGGAAAAGGACGGCCTATGCGTTTAGACCGTCCTTTTCTAGCCGTTATAGCCCTACCCCTAGTAACTATAACAAGATAACCCTACCATCGTATTCATTCACGTAAAATGTTACTAAGCTGGTACACTTCACTCAAATGATACTTTAATGTAGTATAATTGAAAGGAGTCACTCTATTATAAAGTGGAGGATCACAAAAATGGATTACCCACCAAACGACGACAATCAATCGCAATTCACGCCACAGCCACAGCCACCTCCGCCCGACGACCACCAGCAGCAGCAGCCACCACAACCACACCAGCCAGAGGAGGAAAAATGGGAGCAGCATCCGCTTGACTACTACTACCAACAGCAGCCACCACAACCGCAACCGAACACGTCTTATCCACCTCAACAGCCAGGTGCATCCTACCCGCTGCCACAACCACCATACCCGTACCAGCCGCCGTCGCCCGTACCGCCAAAGAAAGGGACGAGTCCAGCACTGTGGGTGGCTATCGGTGTAATCGTCGTATTGTTTCTGGGCCTTTTCAGTATCTCCTTACATACAAGCTCACAAAACACATTGACAACCACAAATACATCCACAACGACGCAAGACACACCGCAACCGACCGATACACCCGTACCTACAACGACTACGCCCAGCATTACCGATCAGGTAACACAGGCACTTGGTGCAACACTTGATCCAAATGACACCGTATACGACACCGTAAATGAGAGCAACGGCGCGGTCGCCGTAGATGTATATACAACCACCACCGTCAGCCTGGACGACGGCGGCCACGCACGCATCTTCGCCGTCGAGAAGGCCATCTGGCAAGCAAACATTAGCGGCATTTCTAGCGTGCAGGCTACGGTGTATGAGCTTGATACGGACGGCACTCAGATACCGATGTACAAAGCCATTGTCAGCGCCGACAGGGCGCAATCTATTCCGTGGGACAGCATATCGCCCGATGCCGCGTGGAGGTTGCAGTACAATGAAACATGGACGTGCCGTGGTGGGATAGGGTGTCCGTATACGACACCCGTCACTAACGGGCCATAAGTTTTAAGAACTCGTTATCCTCGAAGGAATTGCATGGATGATACCAAAAGACAAAGAGGGGGAAATCATTGCCCTCTACCAGCAAGGAATCAGCGTGCCAGAACTATCTGACCGTTCTGGAATAACTGATAAAAGTATCTACTACCTGCTGAAGAAAAATGGCATTCTCCTACGACCTAGAAGCGGTATAGGTGCAATACTCAGCATGGAACAGGAAGAAGAAATCATTGCCTTGTACCATCAAGGGATTGACGCGGTACAGATCGCCAGTCGCTATAAGATAAGCAGCACAACGGCATATGATGTACTTAAGAGACATGGTGTGAAAAGAAGGACGAATAGCGATATCTTCAGAAAGCTGAGCCAGGAGCAAGAAGAAGCTATCATAGCCCTCTACCAGCAGGGACTTCCCGCATCGGAGATAGCCAGCCGTTACGGAATAAACGATCAAACCGTCTATAACATACTTGAGCGAAACGATATAAAAAGGCGAAGTAAGAGCGAGGCAGCAATCACCTACCCTCGCAACGAACACGCCTTTGACGTGATCGATACTGAAGAGGCAGCCTATTGGCTCGGCTTCATTGCAAGTGAGTTCATCGACGACCTGACCACCGCGAGTGAACTAGGGGGTGCACCGGTTGACGTGTTCCCGCATCGCAAGCAGACTAGGCGCGGAGGGAAAGGCCGACAGGTGCGTCGGGGGTCATGACAACACGGTCTGGCAGCCGATTGGGCCAACTGTTCGGCATCAACCGTCCTCCTATCAGTTGCTTGTGGCTGGCGTTGCTACTATTAGGCTCAGTGTTCCACCACCATTCACCATATTACCTGTTTGGGATGGAGGGTTTGAATTGGTCGAAGTGATATACTCTAAAGTAACTGTATGCTGTCCTGCTTTGACTGCATTTGTGGTCGCCAGTCCTATGTTAGCAAGCGCACAAGTATACATTGGACCTCCAGTTTCACCTGGAACAAGCAAACCTTGATGACTGATGTTGGCAATTTGAGTACCATCCAGTAGCAAGATTATCGTTATGGTATCCACATCGTTAGTTATACATGTTGACTCTGGAATAGGGGGTGTTATAGTGCTATCTTCACTTGTAAAGTGAAGTGCTCCCGATTGGTTTGTGGTAAATGTGATTGTCCCCTCCACCGTAGTTCCGTTATCGGGAAGAGCAGCACCCGATATTGATGCATGGAAAAACTGAGATTGCGGAATCGGTGGAGACGATTTCGCACCTGAAGCCGTGGATACTGAAAGCAATAAGGCAAACACCACAACGAGTGGGACGAGCAAGAGTGACTTTTTCATAAAACGTCCTTTCTGGAAACCTCGCTCTTTCAAGGCGGGGAGGAAAAAGGGATAAATAGAACATCCCCTAGAGTACGATCAATACAATAGCATGTTTTTATGCAGACTGAGGTTACATTTCAGTTAAGAAAGCAAAGAGAAACTCGATTTGTGGTTAAATTGAGCCAACAACGCCAGCCCGAACTTTTTAGGGGGAAAAGCAATGAGAAAAGTACTTCTATGCGTTACCTGTATGGTGCTGCTTACCGCTTGTGGACCAACGGCTGTGAACATAGCAAGCCAGCCAACAGTACCACCGACCGTGGCACCTACGCCTACGGATACGCCTGTACCAACAGATACACCCACATCGATACCAGCGTTTCCCGCCATCGGTGAGTGGCTCAACAACACGACTTACGCGAACATTGCTTTTGTGCTTGATCTTCAACAAACCAATAGCACCACAAATGTTGCCTCTCTGACCACCATTTCTTATGCGTGCGAGGTCTATGATAGCAACGATACTACCAATTTCTACAAGCCAGTGGTGAATACCGATACAGAAACTGCGAGTGACCAGATCAACGGGAGCGACATCAGCCTCTCTGCTGATGTCCACTATATCGAGAGCCAGTATGGGTATCCCAAAACAGTCTATGGGATGCAGTTCTCAGGCATGATAAACGCTGATGGCTCGCTCTCTCTTGCCAGCTCACAGGGGGGGTACACGATTACTTGTTTCAACAAACAACTGATGCAGCCTCTCAGCAACAGGCAATCTATAGCAAAGAATCATGCGCGAACAAGAGCTAACGAAAGGAAAAAACATGAAAAAGATATCTTGGTACACACTACTCAAGGCAGGAATCGTATTTGCCCTGCTGACCCTTTTCTCTGCCACTGTGGTAAGTGCTGAATCTGAGAGAGCAGCCATAACACTGCTCTCTCATTTGGACAACTTGTCTCAGTACGTGACGACGTACTCCTGATTCTTGTAATCTCCACCAATATCGAGAGTAAGTGTGTGCTTGAGGTTGCTTGCATTCGGGTCAAGGTTCACCGCGCCACTTGAGTCGGTAACATCGAAGTTGATTCGCCCTGCTGTGTACACATCATTCGCTTCGCCCTGATTATGATAGGCAAGTACGAGTGACCCACAAGGGCTGTCGAGTTGCTGAGCATAGAAGTAGGCGAGTAAGTCCTCTGCGAGTTGTTGACCAGTCACACTTGGCTCAACCGTTACCTCTCGCTTCGGCTCTGGACAGACCCCGACAGCCCCCACGCTCTCGCTGTGGAACTCGTGTATTGCGCTCGCATCCCCTTATGCGGCAAGACCACACAAATCATCGACGGTGGCTGGCGGGTAGTGAATTGATTGAGGAGTCGGTGTTGGCACTGGTGTCGATGTTGGCGTAGGTAGAGGAGGAAGTGTGGGTATGGGTGTAGTCGGTGTGGCTACGGTATTTGCCGCAGTCTGCGCTGCCGTTGGCGCGATTGTTGGGGAGGCGGTTGCGACCGCTACGGGCGTGGTCTGGTTGCCCTTGCCTGCTCCAGCAACTGTAATGCCTGTACAGAGCACACAACTGAAGAGCAGGACGCCGCATCCAATAATCTGCGTGCGGCGTGAGAGGTGGCGGAACCAGCGCCAGAACCGCTGGTGTGGCAATGGTGATTGCTGCATATTTTCCCCTTCACACAGCCATCAACGCTTCCACAGGTCACAGAATAGTGGAAGCGGCGGCTGTGTGTCTCCCCCTAGAATGTATCTACTTGAGTAGACGAACTGCTGTTGCATCAGTAACGGGGCTTGACATGCCAGGAGACACGGTTCGTCTCCTGGTCGATATCAATTTTCACGGCTCTTTGTCCTGTGGCTGTTTGTAATGTTTATCGAGGAAAATTTGCAGATCGCTGCGCCGAATGCGATACTTCCTGGCTATTTCTATCGCTGGCAGCTCCCCACTTTGTATCCAGCGCCGTATAGTCTTCTCGTTCACAGAAAGCTGTCTTGCAACATCTTGAAGGGTTAAAAGCTCATCGTCTTGCATCTCTAGAATACCCCCAACAGGTTTATCTTAGTGTACCATAACCCTGCAAATGTCCGTCCATATCTAGACAGATACGGATAGATAAGGTATAATATAGAGTGGTGCGTATTTAATGACAAAAGAAAGGGAGAGAGACATGCAAGACCTTTGGGGAGACAACATCCAGCCTCCAAACAAACAGACGAACCACAAGACCAGAGACCACAGGGTCACACTGACACCGTTGGATTGCCTCACCTACGGCCATTCCTGGCGCACTATCGGCTTCGTAAACGAGAAGAAGTGTAGTGTATGCGGTATCAGGGGGTATTGCCCAGGCTGTACGCCTGTAGCGCCCAAAGACGCCCGGCCTTTTTTCTGCACCAGGCATAGTAACGGGAGGGTATAGGCATGGCAAGACAGCAAGTAGTACCCGCTGTACGAAGGGCATCCCTCCAGCGGGAACCGGAAGAAGCTATCTATGATGACTTTACGCCGCCACGTCTGCCCACAAGTGCTATCCGCCGCCAACCTGCTGTGATTGTGCGTGGCAACAAACGCTATATCATCCACGATTCCCCGCCGCCACCACAGCAGGAAGCAGTAGCAGAGCCACGGCAACGCCGCCGTGTGCATCCACTGCTCGTTCTAGGGACCGGCATGCTGCTCATGTTCCTCCTGTGGACAGCGGGCAACGCCTCCATATACTGGTGGAATACCACGATGGATGACCTGCACTATGGACGCCCTCGTACCTTTCAGATAGACGCGGTCGTGGGACATAACGATAGCCTACTGCATCCAAGTCATTTTGTTGCCACCAACATCAACCGACACATTTTTATTTTCGAGTTGCCGGGAGGGGACGCATCCAAAGCAAAAATTTATCTTGGCCCTTCATTGTTTGGAGACAATTCAGACCTCGACCCTGTTACCCTGACATTTCGGGATGTCAACGGAGATGGGAAGCTGGACATGATTATCACTGTGGCGAATAGCCACATTATTTACATCAACGATAACGGGCAGTTCAGGCCAGTGAAGCCAGGGGAGCAAGTAGCAGCATGATTGAGAACGATGTCCAGCCAGAGGTAGGGGAGCTAGAAACCTACCACATTTACCCCATGCAGGGCAGATTCTTTATCACCAGAGAAGAGCCAGAAACGGTTGTAGACAGCACGCCGCCCGTCAAGGCACAGCCACGCGATCATCATGGCGCTATCATGATGCTGATCACTAGCTTTGTGATGGCGCTTTTTGTTATCCTTACCCCGAATACCCCGATAACACAGCAGATCACTCTCGTGCATTCCTTTGCCATCCCCAAAGACATACAAAGCTTCACACTTCCATCTGCTTCCCGAACACAGATACGAACAATTCCCACAACCGGCAGAGGCCACCAGGACGCAACCTATGCGAGAGGCACCATCACCTTTTACAACGGCCTGTTTACCGGCCAGACCATTGCCCAAGGCACGATCCTCACAGGAGCAGACGGCGTACAGGTTGTCACCGACCAGGACGCTCTTCTCCCCGCAGCCAACCCGCCGCTATTCGGACAAGTCAGCGTTCCAGCACACGCCCTTCATGTAGGCATAAAGGGAAACATCCCCAGCTATGCAGTAGATGACCCCTGCTGTGCCACTTCTGTGAAAGTAGTCAATAGAGATTTCACAGGCGGGAGAGATGCTCGGAACTTCCCTGTAGTGGCCCGGAAGGATATAGAAGGTGGAGCACTATCCCTCGCGCAATCCCTCTACGGGCAGGAACAAAAAGCACTGCACGCTGGACCAGATGCTACAGTGATTCCTCTGCCCTGCTCCTCGACAGTGACCAGTAATCACCACGCAGGGGAAGAGGCGGCAACTGTCAAGGTGATGGTTGCTGCAACCTGTTCTGGGATTGCGTATTCCCGTACATCGCTCCAGGAGAAAGCGCGGGAGCTTCTCCATATCCCCACAGACTATAGGATGACATCGCTCTCAGTTCACGTAGTGCGTACGACGCCTACAAGCGTCCTTGTGGCTATTAAGTATACAATGTTATATGATTTCACGGAAAGGAACAGAACGGAACGGAATGAGCAGATTTATTGATTTAGAGAAGACGAAACTAGTAGAGGATACCCACCCAGAAGACGAAGCGTTACCCACGGATCGGCCTGTAGCCTTGTATATTCGGCAAAGTACGAAGACGCAAGTAAAAAAGAACCTTGCGTCAAAGCTGCAGCAGGACAAACAGGCAAAAAGCTTGCTAGTGGCAATGGGGTATACGGATTCAGAGGAGAGTATTCTGGAAGTTGCGACTGATCAGGGCATTTCAGGACAAAAGTTACCCTCAAAACGGGGGGGATTGCAGACGATCTATCAATGGATAGACAACGGGGTTATCGGGGCTATCGCAGCCTACGATGCAAGCCGATTATGGAGGGACAAACGGGGAGAAAATAGCCGCAACTTCTTGAGTAAATGCGCCGACAAGCACATTTTTCTCATTCTCAGAGATCGCGTATACCGCCCCTGGATTCCCGACGACTATAATAGGTTGCGTGATCTGTTTGACGACGCAGGGGCATACATTGCAGTCATTGAAAAAGCCACCGAAGCAAAAAAGCTTGCGCTTGACTCTGGCTCACTGTATGGCGGTCATTGCATCCCCGTGGGGTTTACCATCGTAGGGGAAACAAGCAGCAAGCGTTATATCATCTATGAACCACACGCAGAGGTTGTACGGCGACTTTTCAAGCGTTTTCAACAGTTAAACGGGAATCTAGCGAAACTCTGGCATGAAGTGCACCGTGGGGACTTCGTGTTTCCGCCCTTTGCGTTGGAGAAGCCGCCACATTTGGCGTTGCACTATGCCGAGGGTGTTGGCTATCGGATACTAACGAGGGCAGGAATTGCATCCATCCTCACGAATCCCGCATACATTGGTCAGTATGTTTTCCATGGAGTGCAACTCAGCAGAGAAGCACACCCGGCCATCGTTGATATGGATACATGGCTCTATGCCTATGAGCGTCTTGCGACAAAGCACCTGGACGGAACACCAAATGAAAACAGACCACAGGTTGAGCGACATAGCTACAAAAACGAACGAACAGCACTCCTAGAATCCCTCATTTGGTCGGATTCTCTTCCTGTCTATCCCCTGGCAAGTAAGGGAACGTACGCGGCGAAAAACAGTAAGAGCAATCCCACAGGGGGTAACACGACGGAGCTAGTTGTCCCCATTGAGAAGGTAGACAAAGCTTTTGCCGGGGCTATGCGTCACTTACTATTGGCACTGGAAGAGCGAAAAGAACGGCGCGGGTTAGAGGATGAAGTGTACGCGGAATTGCTCAAGAAAGAGGAAAAGAAGTCTGCGCTAACAGAAGAACTAGCCACGATTCAAAAGGGAATACGCAGGTATACCCGTCTCCTAGAAATTGCCACAGAAGATGAATCTGCGTCAGGCATGCGGGAAGCCATGAAGCATCTTGACGAGTTAGAAGTACAACAAGCAGAAACGACGCGCCTTCTAGCACTAGAAGAGCAGGACGAAGAAGGGTTACAAGAGGTTGTATCGCTGTTAGATATTGCCTTTGGGAAATGGGATTCTCTCTCTTTTGACGAGCAAAAACGTTTTGTACATCTCCTGGTGGAACGAGTCAATATTCGAGAAGCAACACCGCATATTCTCAGGATTGACGTATACCTGAGACCGCCTTTTAACTATTCGCTCAATGGATTCTTGTTTCGCAGCCATGGCAGTAGGCCCGCCTGGACAGAGGAAGAGAAAGAGACGATAAAACAGTTGTACCCACGTGCGGATCGTTTAGACGTATTGAAAGCACTTCCCCGGCGCAATTGGGAGAGTATTGTACAACAGGCTGTGTGTCCCCGGCTAACCTGGAAAAACACCTCTGGTATCCATGAAAGCCTTAGCTTCTCTGATCAGGTGCTCATGGTGAATCTTGGCATGGAACGCGGGCAGGAGTCGGTAGACTGGAATATCTCATTCATCGACTGGCGGAAAAATGAAGATGAAGAAGGTGTACCGATATGGATGAAATTTCTTAGCTACTCAAAATTAGAAAAGAGTTCTTTATCCGCCATTTCCGCATACATTACGCATAACGAAAGTGAGGCAGCACAGTACTATGGGTGATCCGCGCAATACTATGGATATTAAGCCGGGCTACCGCGGGCGAGCCTTCACCTCTGAATGGGGGCTGTCAAAAACTGGTTAGTGGGTATCAAGAGCGGCTTCCAGGGTGAGCTAAAAGAATATTCGCAGTTGATGTACCAGGCACGCGAACTGGCGTTGAGCCGTTTGCAGTTTGAAGCCGATATGCTAGGAGCCGATGGGGTGATCGGTGTTGATGTGAAAGTTGAATACATGCACAACGGTGAGTGGATGGAGGTTACGGCCATCGGGACGGCGATACGGTATGTTGGGAGCGGTCCAAATATGCCGCCAACGGGGATGGGAAGAGTGACTATTCCGGCGGGATAAGTCGCTCAAATTCGTATATAATCACTTATCGCGAAGTTTTTTATGTTCATTTGGGAAAGGAGAAATGTTCATGGCACAGACCAGGCTAAGATTCGATGGGGTGTTTGAGGGTGGTGGGGTCAAGGGGATCGGGCTCGTTGGGGCAGTTTCGGCGATCGAGGAAGCAGGCTACGAATTCGTCAATCTCGCTGGCACTTCGGCGGGTGCGATCGTGGCAACCCTGCTCGCTGCTGGTTATAGTGCAGCCGAATTGAAACAAACCATCAACGACATCGATTTCAACACGTTCATTGATCCACCATTGATCGGTCACATCCCCTTCGTTGGTGATCTTATCGATGAGATTTTCAACAAGGGCCTTTACAAAGGCAACGCCTTTCTGAACAAGATGCGTAACCTGTTGGCTAAGAAAAACATACACACCTTCCGTGACCTCATCATACCTGAGTACGCCGACGACCCCCGCTACCGTTTCAGGGTACGGGTCGTGGCCACGGACATTAGCCGTGGGAGGATGCTGGTTCTGCCCCAAGATATCAGCAACTATGGAGAGGTACCTGAGGACATGGAAGTGGCGCAGGCGGTGCGCATGAGTATGAGTATTCCGTTCTTCTTTGAGCCGGTCAAGCTCAAGGATAGCCTCATTGTGGACGGGGGAGTACTGAGTAACTTCCCGGTCGAGTTGTTCGACTCAGCAGGCCTGCCGGAATGGCCCACTTTCGGATTCAAACTCACCTTATCCGACCAGGCTAACCCTTCACAACTGGTGCAGCATCCTATCAATGGGCCCATCTCGGAACTGGCAGCCTTATTCTTCACGGCGATGGAAGCCCACGATGCGTACTACCTGGCAAACAACAAGTTCGCCCGTACGATTGCCATCGATACACTCGACGTCAAGACGACCGACTTCAATTTGACGCCGGAGCGGAAGGAGGCTTTGTTCCAGTCTGGTGTGACTGCGGCGAAGACGTTCCTCGACCACTGGGATTTTCAGCAATATATTGCGCAGTACCGTAGTGGCAAACCCATACCGACCCGTCGTGAGACTGTGCTGCCTTAGCACCGGCGGGCCAACTACAGCGCCATAGATACCAGGTGCCCTGGGGCGCTCCTCCTTGTCATAGGCATTGACATGCCCATTCCTATCTTCTACAATCGGCGCAAGAGAGAGGAAAGCAGAGCAGATGGTTGAGCGGATAGAACAGAATATTGGCCATTATTCCCTGGTGCAGCTTTTGGGACGAGGAAACTTTGCCGATGTGTACCTGGGAGTAGATTCCTCCGAACAGCAGCAGGTCGCCGTGAAAGTGCTGCAAACGGAGTTGACCAGGAGTCAGGTAGAGCAGTTCCTCGCCCAGGCAGAAATCGTCGCAAGACTTGATCACCCACATATCGTTCGCGTCATGGAATATGGCGTGGAGGACAACTGTCCCTTCCTGGTGATGCAATATGCTCCTCACGGATCATTGCGCCAACGCCACCCCCGAGGCACACGGTTGCCAATTACGACGATTGCATCTTATGTCAAACAGATAGCCGAGGCTCTACAGTACGTCCACGATCGGGGCCTGATTCACCGGGATGTCAAGCCACATAATATGCTGCTTGGAACGAATTACGAGGTCATGCTCAGTGATTTTGGGATTGCCGTTGTCGCGCAGAACATGGGCCACTGGGTACAGAAAGTAAAGGAGTTCGAGGGTACCATTCTCTACGCGGCACCTGAACAGGTGCGAGGCAGACCACGGATCGCCAGCGACCAGTATGCATTGGGGGTTGTCGTTTACGAGTGGCTTTGTGGGAGCTGGCCCTTTCACGGAACAGTCGAAGAGATAGCCAGCCAGCACACCCTTATTGCTCCTCCCTCTTTATGTGAGCAGGTTCCAACGATCTCTCCGGTTGTCGAAGCGGCAGTATTCAAGGCCATGGCAAAAGAGCCAGACGAGCGCTTCGAGAGCGTGCAGGAATTTGCGAAGGCCCTGGAACGCGCCAGCCGCCTGGAGCGAACAGGTGTACGATCGGGACCGCCAACGCCCTATGATCTCTCGCCGTTATCATTTCTGCCATTACAGGCAACCTCTTCGGAAGAGAGACCCGCGACGCCGCACGTTACTTTGCTCACCTATACAGGTCACTCGGACAGAATATATTCGCTGGAGTGGTCACCTGATGGTCAGCGCATCGCCTCTAGCAGCCTGGATGAGACGGTACAGGTCTGGGATGCTATGACGGGGAAAAACATCCTTACCTATCGTGGACAATCCTTACAGGCACCGACCTTTGCCTGGTCGCCTGATGGCAAATGTATAGCTTCGACCAGTGGTTTATTAGCTGAGTCGATACAGGTGTGGGATGCTGCGACAGGAAGTAACTCCGCTGGACACGCCAGGTACGATGGGCATACGGAGAGAGTGCTGGCGATCGCGTGGTCGCCTGATGGCCGGTATATCGCTTCGGCGAGCGAGGACGCCACAGTGCGGGTGTGGGATGTTGTATCAGGACGCAGCGTCTATACCTATCGCGGCCATACACTCTCGGTGAAAGCGGTGGCATGGTCTCCTGATGGGCTACGGATCGCCTCTGGAAGTGAAGATAAGACGGTACAGGTCTGGGATGCAACCAGCGGCGGCAATATTCTCGCCTACTACGCCCACCGCGATAAGGTGAATGCTTTAGCGTGGTCGCGTGGTGGCACCCATATCGCTACGGCCAGCGATGATGGAACGGTGCAGGTGTGGGATGCTGCCACTGGA
>WNFY01005771.1_pt1 | contig 20561 bp, 18 predicted proteins | sample 5400091 | NCBI WGS metagenome assembly WNFY01 (sample SAMN13153364, study PRJNA577476) | soil metagenome | isolation source: 60 cm soil or saprolite under grassland replicate 1 | place: USA:California | collected 2016-06-15
CGACGGTCGCTCTGGTGTCGCACGATCCCGAAATCCCCGAGCTTCAAGCTCCGGCCCTCGCAGACGAAGACGTTCATCGGCGTCAGGTCGCGGTGGAGCATCTGGCCGCGGTGAAGCTTTCCGAGCACCTGGAGGATCCCCGCGATCTCGCGCCGCGCCGTCGATTCCGGCCAGCCCCTGCCGGTCAAGTGCAGAAACGCGCGGAGGTCGCCCTGACGCGCGTACTCGAGCGTCAGGCAGTACAGAACGCGGCCGTCCGACCGCATCAGCGGGAACGTGTCGTAGACGCGGATCGCTCGCGGGTGGTCGTCCAAGAGCTGCCCGAAGTAAGCCTCGCGCAGCCACCCGTCGATGCGCTCGCTCACCTTGATGCAGACGATCGCCGGGACGACCCGCGAACGCCCGAGCCGGCTCGCGAGATATGCTTGGCCGAACCCGCCCTCGCCGAGGAGCCGATCGATGCGGTACTGGAGCCGCGTCTCCGGACTCGTGATGACCTGCGCCGGCGCGAGCAGATATCCGGTCCGCGCGAAGTGGGCGCGGGCGGACATCGGGAGGGTCGTGGCGGCGGTCGTGTGTTTCATCAGACGGTTCGATCCGGGTTCCTCGCAAATCGATCGGGCGAGCATAGCGGATACGATCTCCCGGATCGCCCGGGCGTGGCGAGCGCAATGACCAGACCTACCGCTCGAACCTGCTGCCCGATCGTGGAGCTCCGGCAATACACGCTCCATCCGGGAACGCGGGACGTCCTGATCGATCTCTTCGACCGGGAATTCGTCGAAAGCCAGGAAGCGCTTGGCATGACGGTCATCGGCCAGTTCCGGGACCTCGAGGACGCGAACCGATTCGTCTGGCTCCGAGGGTTTCGAGACATGCCGTCGCGCGCACGGGGGCTGGCGGATTTCTACGGTGGGCCGATCTGGAAGGCGCACAGCGAGGCGGCCAACGCCACCATGATCGACTTCGACGACGTCCTCCTGCTGCGCCCGGCGCGTCGGGGATCCGGTTTCTTAGTCGAAAACGCCGACCGTCCCCCGCCCGGTGCCCGCGAGGCGCCCGGAGGGCTGGTGGTGGCCACCGTCTATTCCTTCGATGCGCCTCCCGGAGCCGACTTTCTGGACTTCTTCGAGAGCGCGCTCCGGCCGGTGGTGACGGGCGCCGGCGCCTCGATCCTGGCGTACTTCGTGACCGAGGAGAGCGCGAACAACTACCCGGCTCTCCCGGTGAGAGAGGGCGAACAGGTTTTCGTGTGGTTCTCGCGCTTCGAGGGAGTGGCGGCACACGAGCGGCACGCCGCCGCCCTCGCCCAGTCCCGGCGATGGAGCGAGGTTTCGGAAGCCCTGGCGTGCCGTCTCAAAGGACCTCCGGAAGTCCGGAAATTGTCGCCGACGGCCCGATCACGAATACACGGCTGATTCCCGCTCGAATCGCCCCAGGGGCATGCAACTTCAGGGTTGCTTTTTGATTCTTCTGCACATAATGTGCAACCAGGAGGTTGCGCATGAGCACGGACCGCATCGAGAAGAGCGTCCTTCTGCGCGCGCCGAGATCCCAGGTCTGGCGAGCGATCGCGAACGCGGAAGAGTTCGGCGCCTGGTTCGGAGCCCGGCTCGAGGGCGGCTTCGCGCCGGGCTCCCGCGTCACGGGCCCGATCACGACGCCCGGCTACGAGCACCTGATCCTGGAGATCACGATCGAGCGGGTCGATCCCGAGCGACTCTTCTCCTACCGCTGGCATCCGTACGCAATCGAGCCGGGCGTGGACTACTCGGGCGAGCCGACGACGCTCGTCGAATTCCGCCTCGAGGATGCCGCCGGCGGGACCCGTTTGACGGTGACTGAGTCCGGCTTCGACCGCATTCCGGTTTCGCGCCGGGCCGAAGCTTTCCGGATGAACGACCAGGGCTGGGCCGAGCAGATGAAGAACATCGAGCGGCATGTCGCGGGGTAGCGCCGGGGCGGCCGGCCTCGCCCGCGCGGGGCCGGTCTTCGCGGCGCTCGGCGAGAAGACCCGGCTCGCGCTGGTGGCCCGGCTCTGCGCGCGCGGCCCGCAGTCGATCGCGCGCCTCACGACCGGCTCCGACGTCACGCGCCAGGCGATCACCAAGCACCTGCACGTCCTCGCCGGCGCCGGCCTCGTCCACGACGTCCGGCATGGTCGGGAACGCATCTGGGAGCTCGACGCGGAGGGGCTGGACCACGCGCGCCGCTGGCTCGACCAGATCTCGAAGCGGTGGGACGAGGCGCTCGATCGCCTGAAGAAGTTCGTCGAGGAGTAACGGGCCGCCCGTCCCGCCGGCGTCGTCTTACCTGGCGAACAGCTCGGCCAGGGTCGAAAGGACCGCGTGCTGCGCGACGGGAGCGATGCGGCCCGAACGCCCTACGAGCCGTGATCGATCCACGGCTCGGATCTGGTCGAGCGCGATCATTCCCGCCTTCCCACGAAACCGGCACGGAACGCGGGTTGGATACGGCTGACCTCTCGTCGTCATCGGCGCGACGAGGACGGTTGCCATGTGAAGGTTCATCTCGTCGGGGGAGACGACGAGGCAGGGACGGGTCTTTCTGATTTCTCTGCCGACTGTCGGGTCGAGGGCGATCAAGAAGACGTCGAATCGGCGGACTACCACTCCCATTCCTTGTCGTCGAAGGAAGTCAGAGCCGCTTCCGGCCACAGCGGCCGGTCGTCCCCGCGCTCAGCCATCTCGCGGAATCGGTCGTCCCAACCCTTACGCGGCCGCGAGGCCGGGCGCACGACGAGTTGCTTACGCCGGACCTCGAGCTCGAGCTCTCCCTGGAGACCTGCCTGCTCCACTACGACTCGCGGGATCCGGATCCCCTGGGAGTTGCCGATCCGGACGAGCCTGGTCTTGATCGTTGCGCTCAACGTGTCCCTCCGGGGGTCACATTGTAATCACGCATCGGCACCGACGTCAACGCTCCGACCCCTGAATCCGATCGTCAGCTCCGCAGGCTCTCGATGTCGATCACGAAGCGGTACTTCACGTCGGCCTTTACCGTGCGCTCGTAGGCCTCGTTGATCTTCTGGATCGGAATCATCTCCACGTCCGCGGCGATGCGGTGTTTCGCGCAGAAGTCGAGCATCTCCTGCGTTTCCCGGATCCCGCCAATTGCCGATCCGGCCAGGCAGCGGCGTTTGGTGAGGAGCTGCATGACGGCGAGCGGAGACGGCTCCTCGGGCGCTCCCACCAGCACCATCGTGCGGTCGCGGTGGAGAAGCCCGAGGTAGGCGTTGTAGTCGTGCTTCGCCGAAACCGTGTCGAGGATGAAGTCGAAACGCCCGGCGTTCCTCTCGAAGACGGTGGGATCGTTGGTGGCGATGAAATCGTCCGCGCCCAGTCGCAACGCGTCCTCGCGCTTGCCCGGTGAGTGGCTGAGCACGGTGACCTTCGCGCCCATTGCCTTCGCGAGCTTCACGCCCATGTGGCCGAGACCGCCCAGGCCCACGACCGCGACCTTGTCGCCCGCCTTCACGCCGAAGTGGCGCAGCGGTGAGTAGGTGGTGATGCCGGCGCACAGGAGCGGGGCGGCGCCGTCGAGCGGGATGCCCTCCGGGATGCGCAGGACGTAGTTCTCATCTACCGTGATCTGCGTCGAGTAGCCGCCGTAGGTCGGCGTCTTCCCGTCGCGCTCGTAACCGTTGTAGGTCGGTGTCATGCCCTTCACGCAGTACTGCTCTTCGCCGGCCTTGCAGGCCTCGCACTCGCGGTCGGAATCGACGAAGCAGCCGACGCCGACGGTGTCGCCCGCTTTCCACTTCCGGACCTCGTTGCCGACCTCGGTCACCTTTCCGACGATCTCGTGCCCCGGAACCATGGGGAAGATCGAACCGCCCCACTCGTCGCGCGCCTGGTGGATGTCGCTGTGGCAAACGCCGCAAAAGAGGATGTCGATCAGGACGTCATGCGGGCCCGGCGCGCGCCGCTCGAACGTGAACGGGCCCAGGGGCGCTTTGGGAGCCGGAGCGGCGTAACCGCTGACGCGGATCTTTCCGGCGACGGCCTGCGCGCCCCGCGTTCCTCTCTCACCTGGCCGAGTCGTCCGAGCGGAACTCCCTCGACTGCAAGGCGTTGGAGGCGGCGTAACCGCATTTCCGGCGCCCGGCGACGTCTGGCAGCGCCTTGGCTTAGGGAAGGGGTCGAAGGAATCCAAGGAGGAACCCGGATGGAGACCATGAAGGCGGTTCGAGTTCACGAATATGGCGGCCCGGAGGTCCTGAAATACGAAAACGCTCCTCGACCCAAGCCGGTGGCGGGCGAGGTCCTGGTCCGAATCCACGCGGCCGGCGTCAATCCGGTCGACTGGAAGGTGCGCGCCGGTCATTTCAAAGACGTCATCGCGTACTCGATGCCGATGATCCCGGGATGGGACGTCTCCGGCGTCGTGGAAGCCACGGGCCCCAACGTCACGCGGTTGAAAACGGGGGACGAGGTCTACGGCCAGCCGGACCTCGTGCGCAACGGGACCTACGCCGAGTTCGCCGCCGTCCCGGAGTCGGAGCTCGCTTTGAAGCCCAGGTCGATCGACCACGTGCACGCCGCTTCCGTCCCGATTGCCGCGATGACGGCGTGGCAGGGGCTTTTCGACGTGGGCGGGCTGCGCACCGGCCAGAAGGTCCTGATCCACGGCGCCGCCGGCGGCATCGGAAGCTTCGCGGTGCAGCTCGCGCGGTGGAAGGGTGCTCACGTCATCGGCACGGCGTCGGGAAGCAACCAGGAGTTCCTGCTCAACCTCGGCGCCAAAAAAGCGATCGACTACCAGAAGGCGCGTTTCGATGACCACCTCCGCGACGTGGACCTCGTCTTCGACACGATCGGCGGAGACACGCTGAAGCGCTCCTGGAAAGTCTTGAAGAAAGGCGGAATCCTGGTCTCCACGGTCGAGACGCCTTCCGCGGAGGAAGCAGCGGCGCACGGCGTGCGCGCGGCGATGGTCTCCATGCAGGTGGATCCCGATCAGCTGGCCGAGATCGCGAAGCTCGTGGATTCCGGGATGTTGCGGCCGATCGTCGAGGCCGTTTTTCCGCTGAAGGAAGCGCGTCACGCGCAAGAGCTGTCTCAGACCGGGCACGCGCGCGGAAAGATCGTGCTGAAGGTGGCGTGAGGAAAGAATGGCTGCTTCATGAATTTCCGTCGGAGAACACTGGTCGTCACGGGCGCTTCCGGCCACCTCGGCCGGCGCGCCGTCGAGCTCCTGCTGGACGCGGAGGCGGGCCGTGTCGTTGCGGCGACGCGAAGCCCCGAAAAGCTCGTCGGCCTCGCCGACCGCGGCGCGGAGATCCGCCGCGCCGACTTCGACGATCCCACCTCGCTCGTCGAGGCGTTCGCCGGAGCGGACCGGCTCCTGCTCGTCTCGACCGACGCGATCGGCCGCCGTCTGCTCCAGCACCGGGCCGCGATCCGAGCCGCGCTCCGCGCGGGCGTGAAGCACGTCGTCTACACGTCGATCCCGAACCCGGAGAAGTGGGAGGGGGATTTCGCGGCCGAGCACGCGGAGACCGAGACGGCTCTTCGGGCGAGCGGTCTCGGCTGGACCTTGCTGCGCAACAACCTGTATACCGATGACCTCCTGCCGAAGCTCTCCGACGCGATCGCCTCGGGCGAGCTCGTCGCCGCGGCCGGCGACCGCGGCGCAGCTTACGTGACGCGCGAGGACTGCGCGGGCGCGGCGGCTGCCGCCCTGGCGTCTTCGGATTTCGACGGTCGGACGTTCGACGTCACCGGCCCCGCCGCCGTCACGCACGCCGAGCTGGCGAAGATCGCGAGCGACGTCACCCGCAGCCAGGTGGCATATCTCCGAACGCCGTCGGGAAACAGTTTCGAGGTGGCCATCGCGAAGGGCTGGCTGGAAACGGTCACGAACACGGTCGAGGAGCTGACCGGCTACCCGCCGACGAGCGTCGCCGAATTCGTGGCCGAGCACGCCGACACCCTGATCGAGGCGGAGCCGCCGCCTTTCGCCTCCAACCGGAGAAGCTCGCGCCGGTTGGCGGTCTCGCCGAGGAACGCGACGCGGGATAACGCTGCAGCCGGATAAGGATAATGAGATTGTGACGACCGCGGGGCGAGCGCTGTTATTCGCCGCGGGCGCCCTTCTGGGCGCCGTCGCGTACGGCTGCATCGCTTCGACGCGCCGATACCGAGGCGCCGTTTCCGATCACTTCGACGGCCGGCGGTTCCGCAACGAAACGCCGACCGAGCACGCGGGATTCGGCGACTTCGTCAAGTGGATGTCGACGCGCGAGCCCGGCCCGTGGCGGAAGTGGGAGGACGTTCCGCCGGCGCCGTCTCCTCCGCGGCGCGTCGGGCGCGGCGAGATGCGGGTCACTTTCGTCAATCATGCGACCGTCCTTGTTCAGATGGACGGCGTCAACATCCTGACCGATCCGATCTGGTCGGAGCGCTGCAGTCCGGTCTCGTTCGCGGGACCTCGGCGGGTCCATCCTCCCGGCCTTCGGTTCGAGCAGCTCCCGCCGATCGACGTCGTCCTGGTGAGCCACAACCATTACGACCATCTCGATCTCCCGACGCTCGAGCGGCTCGCCGCCGGACACCGTCCGAGATTCGTCGTTCCGCTCGGAAACCGCGCGATTTTCGATCGAGCGAAGGTCGGCAACGTCGAGGAGCTCGACTGGTGGCAATCGATCGAGGTCCGCGAGGGAATTCGCGTCGCCGCGGTTCCCACGCAGCATTTTTCGGGGCGGGGACTATCCGATCGAGATCGGGCGCTCTGGGCCGGTTTCGTGATCACGGGCCCGGCGGGCGCGATGTACTTCGCCGGCGACTCGGGCTTCGGTCCGCATTTCGAAGAGATCCGGGATCGTTATGGTCCGCCGCGCCTCGCACTGCTGCCGATCGGGGCCTACCGGCCCGAGTGGTTCATGTCGCGCGTCCACATGTCGCCCGAGGAAGCGTTACGCGCCCATCAGATCCTCGGCGCCGGAGCGAGCGTCGCGATCCACTTCGGAACTTTTCGCCTGGCGGACGACGGCCAGGACGATGCGCCGGCGCGGATCGAGGCGGCATTTCGCGCGAGCCCTGAGCCGGCGCCGCAGTTCTGGGTCCTCGGATTCGGCGAAGCGCGCGACGTGCCCGCACGCGCTCCGGCGGCGCTCGCGGCGAGATAGGTCCTCCGTCCCTCGGTTCAAGCAGTCGCGCGGACGACCGGCTCCTATGCGCGAACTCCGAGTACGCACTCGGCGCATCAGATGAGTGCGTATACGCCTAATTCGGAGAGAGGAGGCTCCGATGGCTTCACCAACTTTGGGAATGGGACTGCTGATCACCGTCGTGACGATCCTGATGATCAATGTGATGGGGGTGGGGTTCCAACGCAGCGCTTACACCGCGGTAGCGGGGGAGCCGAAGTCGCGGAATCGGATTGCGGTCACCGGGCTCGTGCTCCTGCTTCTCGCCGGGTGGACGGGGCTCGCCATAACGCTCGCCGTGGACAAGTTCTTCGTGACCGCCCCGGCGGCGCGCACGCCCCGGATCAGCTTGGCGATCGTTCCGCTCGCGGTCGGCGGCCTTCTATTCGCTGCTTCGCGGACTTTCCGCCGCGCGATCGAGAGAATCCCTTCGGAGTGGCTGGTCGGCGTCCAGGTCTACCGGCTTCTGGGAGGCGTCTTTCTAGTCGGTTACGCGCAGGGCCTGCTCCCGGGCGTCTTCGCCCTCCCGGCGGGATGGGGGGACGTGTTCATCGGGCTCGCGGCGCCCCTCGTCGCGTGGCTCCTGCGGATCCGGCACCGGTTGTCGCGTCCGATCGCCGTGCTCTGGAATCTCGCCGGCATCGCCGACCTGGTGTTGGCCGTGACGCTCGGCGTCCTCTCGGCTCCCGGCCCGTTCCACCGGCTTGCGCTCGCGACGCCGAATGTCGCGATCGGAGCCTATCCGTTCGTCCTGATCCCGACGGTGCTGGTGCCGCTGTCGATCCTGCTGCACCTGTTCTCGCTCCGCGGCTTGAGGACTGCGAGAAATCAGCGATTCAGCGTTGACCCCGATTCCCCGAATTCCAGTCGATTTCCGGCGTGACCGTTCGACTAAAGATCGAGGTGCGCCATGCATTTCGACGCGTCGTACAGCCGGCTCGCTACCCGCGTTGGGCTCTTCGGGCTCGCGATCGGATGCGGGGTTCTCGAGGGCGTTGAGATCGCGGACAAACCGCCAACCTGTCGATTTTTCGACAGACCGACGGCGCCAAACTTCTTCGGCGAAGCCCGATCCGGCGAGCAGAACTCTCTTGACTGCAGGGGGTTGGAGGGATCGGTCGACCGCTCTCAGGGCTTGAATCCGCTGGCACGGAGATTGGCTATATCGATCCTGACCGGGCACGGGGAGGTTTCATGAAAAAGCGAATGATCCTGACTCTCATCGGAATGGCCGCCTTCATCGCGGTCATCGGCGCCGTGAAATACCGCCAGGTCCAGGCGGGCATCGCGCAGCACGCCTCTTTCCAGCCGCCGCCGGAGGCCGTGACCACGGTCCGCGCGACCCAGGAACGGTGGCCGGCGAGCGTTACCGCCATCGGGACGGTGGAGGCGGTCCACGGCGTGACCGTAGCCGCCGACCTGCCGGGCCTCGTCTCCCGGATCGAGTTCGAATCCGGGAAGAAGGTTCGGGCCGGCGACGTCCTCGCGCGTCTCGATACGCGACAGGAGCAGGCACAGCTCGCTGCCGCCGAGGCACAGCGCAGCCTCACGACGGTCAACTTCGAGCGGATGAAAGGCCTGCGCGCGAAGGGGATCACCTCGCAAGCGGAGTACGACAAGGCTGCGGCCGAGCACAAGCAGGCGGTCGCGCAGACTGGGGAGACGCAGGCCTCGATCGGGCGCAAGACGATCCGGGCGCCGTTCTCCGGGGTTCTCGGGCTACGTCAGGTGAACCTGGGCCAGTACCTGAAGGCCGGCGATCCGATCGTGTCACTTCAGTCACTCGATCCGATCTACGTGAACTTCTCCGTGCCGCAGCAGCAGCTCGGCGACCTTCGAGTCGGCGCAGAAGTCCGCGTGACGGCCCAGGGGGTCGAAAACTCCGACCCGACCGGCACGATCACGGCAGTCAACTCGATCGTCGATGAGGCCACGCGCAACATCCAGGTTCAGGCCACGCTGGCCAACCCTGAAGGCAAGCTGCGGCCCGGTATGTTCGTCGAAGCGCAGGTCGTGCTGGGAGCCAGCACTCCGGTCGTCGCGCTGCCGACGTCCGCGATCAGCTATGCGCCGTACGGCAACTCGGTCTTCATCGTCGGCGACCTGAAGGGTCCGAAAGGGCAGACGTACCGCGGCGTCCGCCAGCAGTTCGTGAAGCTGGGCGGCTCGCGCGGGGATCAGGTCGCGGTCGTCTCCGGCGTCAAGCCGGGCGAGGAAGTCGTGACGTCCGGAGTCTTCAAGCTCCGCAACGGCGCCGCCGTCGTCGTGAACAACAAGGTTCAACCTTCCAACAACCCGGCCCCGAAGCCGGAGGACAGCTAAGGCGGATCGCGCGAACGAGGGAGAGATCCCTCGCTTCGCTCGGGATGACAGTGGAAGGGATTCTCGCTCGGGATGACAGTGGAAGGGATTCTCGTTCGGGATGACAGTGGAAAGGGATTCTCGTTCGGGATGACAGTGGAAAGGGATTCTCGCTCGGGATGACAGTGGAAAAGGATTCCAAATGAAATTCACCGACCTTTTCGTCAAGCGGCCGGTCCTCGCGATCGTCGTCAACCTCGTCATCCTGATCGCCGGACTCCAGGCCATCCGGTCGCTCTCGGTGCGGCAGTTCCCGCGCAGCGACATCGCGGTCGTTCAGGTGTCGACCGTCTACGTGGGCGCGAACGCCGACCTCGTGCGCGGCTTCATCACGACGCCTCTCGAGCGGGTCATCGCGAGCGCCGACGGCATCGACTACATCGAGTCGTCCAGCGCGCAGGGAGTCTCGACGATCACTGTCCACCTGAAGTTGAATTACGACACCAATGCCGCGCTCACCCAGATCCAGGCGAAGGTCGCGCAGGTCCGCAACGACCTGCCGCCCGAGGCGCAGGCGCCGGTCATCGACCTTCAGACCGCGGACACGCAGTTCGCGGCGATGTATCTCGGCTTCTCCTCCAGCGAGCTCGATCAGAACCAGATCACCGATTACCTGACCCGCGTGGTGCAGCCGAAGCTCTCCGCCGTGAGCGGCGTGCAGCGCGCCGACATTCTGGGCGGCCGCACGTTCGCGATGCGCGTCTGGCTGAAGCCCGAAAGGATGGCCTCCCTCGGCATCTCGCCGTCGGACGTCCAGGAGGCGCTGTCGAAGAACAACTACCTCTCGGCGCTCGGTGCGACGAAGGGATCCATGGTGTCGGTGAACCTCGTCGCCAATACGGATCTGAAGACGGCGGAGGAATTCCGCCAGCTCGTCGTGAAACAAAAGCAGGGCACGGTCGTGCGGCTCGGCGAGATCGCCGACGTCGTTCTCGGCGCCGAGAACTACGAGCAGGACGTCAAGTTCAACGGGCAGACCGCCACGTTCATGGGCATCTGGGTGCTCCCCAATGCCAACACGCTCGACGTGATCAGCCGGGTGCGGAAAGCACTCCCCGAAATCCAGGCGCAGCTCCCTGTCGGCATGAAGCTCGGCATCCCCTACGACTCGACGGAGTACATCCGCGAGGCGATCCGGGAGGTGGTGACGACCCTCGGGGAGACGCTGCTCATCGTCATCCTGGTGATCTTCCTCTTCCTGGGCTCGTACCGCTCGGTGCTCATCCCCGTGGTCGCGATCCCGCTCTCGCTCGTCGGGGCGGTCTTCCTGATGATGCTCGTGGGCTTCACGATCAATCTGCTGACGCTGCTCGCGATCGTGCTCTCGGTCGGTCTCGTGGTCGACGACGCGATCGTCATGGTCGAGAACGTCGAGAGGCATATCCAGCTCGGCGAGCGTCCGTTCCCGGCGGCGATCAAAGCGGCGCGCGAGCTCGTCGGTCCGATCATCGCCATGACGATCACGCTCGCGGCCGTGTACCTGCCGATCGGCATCCAGGGCGGGCTGACCGGCGCTCTCTTCCGGGAATTCGCGTTCACTCTCGCCGGCGCGGTGATCATCTCCGGCGTGGTCGCGCTCACGCTTTCGCCGATGATGTCCTCGAAGCTCCTGCGCTCCGGCGACCCGGAACGCGGCTTCGCCGGCTGGATCAACCGGCGGTTCGACTCCGTCCGCTCGACCTATACGGGGCTTCTCACCAGAACTCTCAACTACCGCCCGGTCGTCTTCGCCGTCTGGGTGATCGTGGCGCTGCTCATCGTCCCGTTCTACATGTTCTCGCAACGGGAGCTCGCTCCGAAGGAGGACCAGAGTGTCGTCTTCGGAATCATTCAGGCTGCCCCGAACTCCACGCTCGACCAGACGAAGCTCTTCTCGGCGCAGGTCGCCGACGTGTACCGCTCGTTCCCCGAGAACGGGAGCGTCTTCCAGCTCACGAACCCGACGGGAGGGTTTGGAGGCATGGTCACGAAGCCCTGGAGCGAGCGGAAGAAGAGCACGGAGCAACTCCAGGTCGAGGCGTCGATGAAACTCGGGCAAATACCGGGCATTCGCGTCATCTCGCTCGTTCCGCCGCCGCTTCCCGGCGGCGGAAGCTTCCCGGTCGACTTCGTCATCGCCTCGACCGCGGAGCCGCGCGAGCTCGCCGGCTTCGCCAATCAGCTCGTCGGGAAAGCGTTCGCGAGTGGCCTCTTCATGTACGCCGACTCGGATCTGAAGTTCGACCAGCCGCAGGCCGAGGTCGTGTTCGACCGCGACAAGCTCCGGTCTCAGGGGGTCGACCTCTCCAAGGCCGGGCAGGACCTCTCGACGATGCTCGGCGGAAACTATGTCAACCGCTTCAGCATCCAGGGAAGGAGCTACAAAGTCATTCCGCAGATCAAGCGCGCCGAGCGCCTGACTCCCGACCAGCTCGAGGGAATCTATGTCACCGGGAAAGACGACAAGCTCGTGCCGCTCTCGACCTTCGCGACACTCAAGACATCGACCGAACCGCGCGACCTGAAGAAATTCCAGCAGCTGAACGCCGTACGCATCCAGGGCGTGATCCCGCCCGGCGTTTCACTGAACACCGCGCTCACGATGCTCGAGAACGAGGCGAAGAAGGTCCTCCCGAAGGGTTTTACGGTCGATTACGCCGGCGAGTCCCGGCAGCTGCGCACCGAAGGCAAGAAGTTCCTCGGCACGTTCCTTCTCTCCGGGATCCTGATCTACCTGGTGCTCGCCGCGCAGTTCGAGAGCTTCCGCGATCCGTTCATCATCCTCGCGGGGTCGGTGCCGCTCGCGCTCTCCGGCGCGCTGCTCTTCCCCTTCCTCGGCGCGACGACCTTGAACATCTACAGCCAGATCGGTTTGATCACGCTCGTCGGCCTCGTGGCGAAGAACGGGATTCTGATCGTCGAGTTCGCGAACAACCTGCAGGAGCAGGGACGCGAAAAGCTCGCCGCCGTCATCGAGGCGGCCTCGACGCGGCTGCGCCCGATCCTGATGACGACCGCGGCGACGGTGATGGGACACCTTCCGCTCGTCTTCGCCAGGGGGCCGGGAGCCGGCGCGCGGAACTCGATCGGTATCACGCTCGTCTCGGGCATGATCATCGGCTCGGTCTTCACGCTTTTCTTCGTGCCCGCGATCTACGTGCTCGTGGCGCGGACGCACGAGAAGGTCGAGGCGACGGAGACGGAGTCGGGAGAATCCGTGCCGGAGCTCGAGGAAATCGCGGTTTGAGCGAAGGTCCGCTCTCTTTTGTCATTCCGAGGAGCGGAGCGACCTGTCATCCCGAGCGAAGCGAGGGATCTCTGGTGCGGACTGCGACGGGTGCAGGCCCGCAGGGCCTGTCCCCGTCACCCGCTTGGGGCAGGGCCTGTCCCCGACGGCTGGCGTTTTGCCTAGAATGAGGCTCGTGGAATCTGTCGAGACCGCCGCAGCCCCGACACGACCCTCCCGGCACGAGGGGGTTGGTCCCGCCCTGTCCGCCATCGCGCGGGCGGTGGCGGAGAGCATGAGTCTCAAAGACGTGTTCTCGCGGGTCGCGGAAGCAGTGCGGCGGGCGCTCCCGTTCGACACCATGGGCGTGAACGTCACGGAGAACCCGGATCTCCCTCTGGACGCGATGCCCGAGGACGAGGCGTTCTCCGTCTACTCCGCAGTGGGAGAGGAAGGGGTCGAGGAGATCGGTCTGCGCTACCGCCGGTCCGATGTCTCGCCGCAGCTGCGACTTGCCGCGATGGGTCAGGTCGTCCGGCACTCCGACATCACGACGCAGCTCGACCCGTCGTTCGCGCTCGACCGCCAGGCGATCGAGCTCGGCTCCCGTTCGCTGATCGTCACCCTGCTGCCCGGACCCCGGCCGCTCGGGAGCATCTGGTTCTCTTCGAAAGAGACCGACGTCTACCTGCCGGAGGATGAGGAAACTGTCCTCGCGATCGCCGATCTCGTGTCCCTGGCGCTCCAGCATGAGCGGCTCTTCCGCAAGGAGAAGGAGCGGCGTCAGCGGAGCGAGGCGCTCGAGGCTCTGGTGCCGATGCTCTCGAAAGCACTGGACATCCGCGAGGTCTTCGATCAGCTCTCGGCGGCCGTCGCCGGGATCCTGCCGCACGACCGGATGGCGCTGGGCCTCCTGTCCAAGGACCGGACCTCGGTGCGCATCCACGCCTACACCGGGGAGCGCATGGCGGACATGCCGAAGACGATCCCGCTCGACGACGAAGCGCGGGAGAGCGCCGACTGGAGCTTCTTCCTAGTGCCCGACATCCGCCGGGAACCGGGCTGCTGCACGGAGAAGTTCGAGCTCATGAAGCGTGACGGGATCCGCTCGATGCTCCGCGTGCCGATCCGGCTCGAAGGGGAGATCGTCGGCGGCCTGAACTTTCTCTCGCGCACGGTCGCACGCTATCGAGAGGAGGACGCGGACATCGCGCGGCGGATCGCCGACCAGGTCGCGCTCGTCCTCTCGCATGAAAAGATTGCCGAGGAGGAGCGGATCGCGGCCGAGGCGCGCGAGGAGGCGCTGCGGCTCGAGGGCCGCGTCGCCTCGCTCACCGAGCAGCTCGCTTCGATGGGCGGCGCGCGACAGATCCTCGGTAAGTCGAAGAGCTGGCGAGAGGTCCTCGACCACGTCTCGAAAGTCGCGAAGACGGAGACGACCGTGCTGCTGACGGGGGAGTCCGGCACCGGCAAGGAGGTCGTGGCGCGCGCGATTCATGCTGCGTCGCCCCGGTCGGGAAAGCCCTTTCTCGCGATCAACTGCGCGGCGCTGCCCGAGCAGCTCCTGGAGTCCGAGCTCTTCGGGTACGAGCGGGGCGCCTTCACGGGAGCGCTGCAGTCGCGCGCCGGGAAGATCGAGCAGGCCGCCGGCGGGGTGCTCTTCCTGGACGAAGTGGCCGAGATGTCACCGTCGGTGCAGGCGAAGTTCCTGCGGGTCCTGCAGGAGCGCGAGTTCCAGCGCCTCGGGGGCTCGCGGGTCCAGAAGGCCGACGTGCGCGTCATCGCGGCGACGAACCGGGACATCTCGGCCGCGCTCGCCTCCGGCCAGTTCCGGGAGGACCTTTATTACCGACTGAAAGTCTTCGAGATCGCGCTGCCTCCGCTGCGGGAGAGAAAAGACGACATTCTCCTGCTCGCGGAATCCTTCATTCAGGAGATCGGCCCGAAGGCCGGCCCCTGCGCCGGGATCTCCAAGGAGGCGCGCGGCGCGCTGCTTGCCTATTCGTGGCCGGGCAACGTGCGCGAGCTGCGCAACGCGATCGAACGCGCGATCATCCTGTGCGGCGGCGGTCTGATCACGGCGACGCACCTGCCGCTCAGACGTCGAGCGCGAGCTGGTGGAGAACGCGCTGAAGGACGCGCGCAACAACAAGGCGCAGGCAGCGCGGCTGCTCGGGATCACGCGCGCGCAGCTCTACTCGCGACTCCAGAAATACGGTGTGGCCTAGAGCGCCGCTCTAGGCTGGACCAGGCTCGAGAATCGCTTCCGCGTCGATCGTGATGTAGACGCCGTCCCCGACGACCATACCGCCCCGGTCGAGCGTGTCGTTCCAGTTCACCCCGAAGTCCTTCCGGTTGATCCGCGTCGTGGCCACGAAGCCGGCGCGAATCCTGGGGCCTTTGTCCACGCCGTCCTCCCACCAGGGGGTCTTCCACCGGCCGAGGTATCGCACGTCGAGCGAGACCGGCCGCGCGACCCCGCGGATCGTCAGCTCGCCCTTGAACTCTGCCTCGTCCGCCCCGAGGAGCTGGACCTCGTTTCCGCGGAAGGTGATGGTCGGATGGTTCTCAGCGTCCAGAAAATCGGCGCTCCGCAAGTGCGCGTCGCGATCGGGCTCTCCCGTCCAGAGGTTCGCGACATCGATCGTCACGTCGGCAGAGGTCGCGCGGGGGTTTTCCGTATCGAAAACGAGAGTTCCCCGGACGTTCTTGAAGTGTCCGCGCACCCAGGTGACCATCATGTGTCGGGCGCGAAACTCCGCCGCCGTGTGTCCCGGCTCGAAGAACCACTTCGGCATGGCGTAACGCTACCGCGAAATCGACTCGTCTCTCATCCGGACAGCGTCAAACGAACGGATTCTCGTCTGCGCTCGGGCCGTAGATCGAGGGAACGGGCACGCCGAGCTCTCGCAGGTACACGGTCAATTGTCCACGGTGGTGGTACCAGTGGTTCAGCATGATGGACCGCAGAAGCGCCGCGCGGGGCGAAGCGAAGAGCTCTCGCTCCCCGAGCATTAGCCGCCACGTGGCCGTGAGCTCGGCGTCGCTCATGCTGCCGAGCGCGGTCCTGGCCTTCGCGATGCTCCGCTCCAGCGCCGGAATCAGCTCCGAGGCATTCTCCGGGACGGTGTCGGTGAGCTGGGGAAGTTGAGCAGGAGAAGGTGAGGCGACGAGCTCGGCGATACCGCCGGGCACCCTCGCGACGTGAAGCGCAAGCTCTCCGAGCGTCCGCGCCTTTTCGTGCGGCCGCCAGGTGAGCCGGTCGTCGGGAACGCGCTCGAGCACGCGCCGTGTCGTCCGTGCCTCCTGCTCGAGTTCCTGCAACAGGCCATCGATCAGTGCCATAATTCACCTTCCTCTCCCTTCCTCGTTTCGGTTTCGACCGAGGCATCCGGACGGTCTCGCCGGGTTTCGCTCTTAAGACGAACGACGGTCCGCGAGATCGACACGCCGAAACGTCTTCTTCCGGCATAGCCGGAGGGTGCGGCTCTGTCCGCAACCTGTCGATTTCCGGACAGATTCCCTCCTCACGACACTCCGTCGCCCACTCCACGTTGACACATAAGTCCTTGACTCTCAGCCAGTTCTCTGCCAGCCGGCCCGGCCGTTGCCTCGGCACGGCTCCTGTAATACAGCTGTTCGGAGAGACCGAAATGTCACAGAAAAACGTCGAAGTTCTGCTCGGGAAGATCCTGACCGACGACGGATTCCGAGAGACCTTCCTTCCGGTCGGCCCCCGGAGCTTCGAGTTCGCCTCGTCGCTCGGCCTGGAATTCACTCCAGTCGAACGGAGCGCGCTCTCGACGTTGCGCCGCCGGGCGTTCGAGTGCCTCGCGCGGACGCTCGATGCGCGGATCTCGCGATCATCCGCGTCCTCGGAGCGACTCGCCGTCGGCGATGAAGGGGGATTCTGAATGCCTCGTCTCCGTCTGATCGTTCTGCTCTTCGCCGCGGCGGCGGCCGCCCCCGGGCAGACGCCCACTCTCCCGTTGACTCTCGAGGAGGCGACGCGCCGCACGCTCCAGCGCAACACGACCCTGGCAGTCGAGCGGGAGAACGTCAAGCAGGCCGGCTTCGCGGTTCTCGGCGCGCGGGGAGCCTACGACGTCGTCTGGAACGCCGACCTCGGGTGGCACCGGCACACCGACCCGGTCAACTCGGCCTTCTCCGGCGCGCCGGCCGGGGAGCTCGCCCCGGAGACCGAGAGCGTCAGCGGTTCGACCTCGTTTTCGCGGCTCCTTCCGACGGGCGGGATCGTCTCGCTCTTCGGCGGCGCGGACCGCTCGACGACCGACGGCGTCTTTACGATTCTCTCGCCCGCCGACTCGACCGACGTCGGGGTCGCAGTCCGACAGCCGTTGCTGCGCAATCTGGCGATCGATCCGGCCCGCGAAGCGATCCGCGTCGCGGCGGCGGACCGGAGCGCGTCAGAGGCGCGGCTCACTCGCGTCGTCTCGGACACGATCCGCCAGGTCGATGCGTCGTACTGGAGCCTCGTCGCCGCCCGGCGCGACGTCGCCTCGATCGAGAGCGCGGTCGCGCTGGCGGAGAAGCAGCTCTCCGAGACGAAGAGCCGCGTGGAGGCAGGGACGCTCGGCGAGACCGAGGTCGCGCAGCCGACCGCCGAGCGCGAGCGCCGCAAAGGCGATCTCGCTCTCGCGCGGCAGCGCGTCGCCGAGGCGGAGAACACGCTGAAGCTGCTCGTGCTGGGAGACCCGAGAGATCCGTCCTGGTCAGTCGAGATCGTGCCGGCCGACAACCCCGAGTCGACGACCTCTGCGCCCGACGTCGAAAAGGCGCTCGAGACGGCCTTCGCGCGGCGGCCGGAGATCGTCGAGGCGAAGGCCCGCTGGGCGCGCTTCGAAGCGCAGGTGGAAGGGCGCCGGAGCGACTTGAAGCCGCGGCTCGATCTCGTCGGCGCCTACGAGCGAAGGGGACTCGCGGGACGAACGAATCCGAACGCGGTGGCATTCGCGGGGCAGCCCGTCGTCGTCCCTCCGGCTTTGGAAGGCGGGTGGGGGCGGTCGTACGGGACGATCGCCGACAACGAGTTTCCGGACGCGTCGGTCGGCGTGTCCTTCTCTTTCCCGATCGGCAACCGGTCCGCGCGCGCGAACCTCGCGGTCGCGAAGTCCGCGCTCTCGCAGGCCACGCTCGCCGTTTCGGGCGAGGAGCAGCAGGTGCAGGCCGAGGTCCGAAACGCGGCTTTCGCGCTCGACTCCGCGCGGCAGCGGATCGAGGCGGCGCGGGCCGCCCGGGTCGCGGCCGAGACCCAGCTCTATGCCGAGCAGGAGCGCTTCGCGGTGGGGATCTCCACGAACTTCCTCGTCCTGACGCGTCAGAACGATCTGACCAACGCACGCGTCACCGAGACCTCCGCGCTCACCGACTACCGCAAGGCGGCCACCGAGTTCGCGCGGGCCACGGGTGTTCTGCTCGAAGAGCGCCGGATCGAGGTCGGTGACCCGGCCAAATCCGCCGCTCCTGCCGGCTCGCGATAACGCCATCGCGTCGGGTGAGTCGATCGCCCGTCGCTCTCGCCGTCGGCCGGGCGTCCTCGCATTTCGACTGCAGGACAATAAACGTCACGGGCCGTGCCTCCGTGACCCACGCCGAGCTCGCAGACATCGCGGGCGACATCCGCCGCAGCCGTGCGAGTTGCGTCCCACGCCGCCGGGTAGTATTTCGACATGGCGATCGAGAAGGGCTGGCCGGGCAGGGCGACGGACGCCGTCGAAGAGCTGACCGGCCGGCGGGCGACAACCGCCTCGGGACGTTCTGATTGAAGCCGCGGAGCCGTGTCGAGTTTTCGCTTCCAACCGGAGCAGGTGAATGAAAAGAATCCGTCCGCTGATCGTCGCGGGTGTCTCGCTCGTCCTCGCCGCGGGCTGCAAGAAACAGGCGCCGCAGGGCTTCGAGAGGCCGCCGGCGCCCGTCTCGGTCGCCGAGGCGGTGTCGCGCGACGTGCCGCTCTATCTCGACCAGGTCGGGAAGGTCGTCGCGCGCGAGCTGGTCGACGTCAAGCCGCAGGTGAACGGACGGATCCTGCAGATCCATTTCACCGACGGCGCCGACCTCCGGAAAGGCCAGCTTCTCTTCACGATCGATCCGCGGCCGTTCCAGGCGCAGCTCGCCGCCGCACAGGGCACGGTCGCGCAGTCGAAGGCGACGCTCGACTTCGCGCGAATCCAGGTCGACCGGGCCGCGGGTCTCATCCAGACGAAGGCGATCTCACAGCTCGAGTACGACCAGAGGAAGAACGCCTTCGCCGTCGCGCGGGCGCAGGTCCAGCAGGGAGAGGCCGCGGTCGAGACGGCGCGCTTGAACCTTCAGTACTGCCAGATCCAGTCTCCGATCGACGGGCGAGCCGGCCGCCGGCTCGTCGATCCCGGCAACGTCGTCAAGGAGAACGAAACCACGCTGCTGACGATTCAGAGACTCGACCCGATCTATGCCGACTTCACCGTCACGGAGAACGACCTGACCGCGGTGCAGCGCAACATGCGGTCGGGAGCGCTCCGGGTCGAGGTCCGGCTGCCCGACGAGCCCGACAAGCCGATCGCCGGCGCGCTCACGTTCCTGGACAACTCGGTGCAGCGCGAGACCGGAACGGTCGGCCTGCGCGCGACGGTCGCGAACCCCGACCACCGGCTCTGGCCCGGCCGTTTCGTCAACGTCCGGCTCGTGCTCTCGACCTTGCCGAACGCGGTGCTCGTCCCGGCGGTCGCGCCGCAGATGTCGGCGAAGGGTTCGTTCGTTTACGTGGTCAAGCCCGATTCGACCGCCGAACTTCGTCCGGTCGTGACGGGACAGCGCCAGGGGGACCTCGTCGTGATCTCGCAGGGCGTGAAACCGGGTGAGAAAGTCGTCGTCAACGGCCAGCTCGGCGTGACGCCGGGCGGCAAGGTGCGCGAGCTGGTGCAGCCGGCGGCGAACCCGGAGGCTCCTCCTCGACCGCAACCCTCTCCGCGGCCCGGAGAGGCAGCCGGAGGTCAGAAGTCATGAACCTCTCCGAGCCCTTCATCCGACGTCCCGTCATGACGGCGGTCTTAACCGCCGCTGTCATCGTGTTCGGGGTCATCGCGTATCGGCGCCTGCCGGTCAACGACCTGCCGACGGTCGACTATCCGGTCATCAACGTCTTTGCGGCTTACCCGGGTGCCTCGCCCGAGACGGTCGCCAACAACATCGCGACCCCGCTCGAGCGGCAGTTCATGCAGATCAACGGGCTCGAGCTCATCACGTCGCAGAGCAGCCAGGGGACGACGAGCATGACGCTCCAGTTCGCCCTCGGGAAGTCGATCGACGCGGCCGCGACCGACGTACAGACGGCGATCTCGCAGGCGACCGGCGCGCTGCCAGTCGACCTGCCCTCTCCGCCGTCCTTCTCGAAGACCAACCCGAACGACGCGCCGATCATGTACATCGCGCTGACGAGCGAGTCGGTCACGCAGGGCCAGCTTTACGACTATGGCAGCACGCAGGTCGGCCAGCGGATCTCGATCCTGCCGGGCGTCTCGCGCGTGAACGTCTACGGCACGAAGTCGGCGATCCGTATCAAGGCGGATCCCTCCGCGATGTGGGCGCGCGGCATCTCGGTCGACGACGTCACGGCGGCCGTCCGCAACGGCACGAGCTCGACCGGCGCGGGACAGCTCGACAGCTCCTCCGGCACGGCCGTGCTCCAGCCGCAGGGACAGCTCCTGACCGCCGCGGATTACGCGAACCTGATCGTCGGCGGCAAAGAGGGCGCTCCTGTCTATCTGCGCGACGTGGCGAAAGTGAAGGACTCCGTCCAGGACGAGCGGATCAACATGCGGTTCT
>WNFY01004538.1_pt1 | contig 20543 bp, 24 predicted proteins | sample 5400091 | NCBI WGS metagenome assembly WNFY01 (sample SAMN13153364, study PRJNA577476) | soil metagenome | isolation source: 60 cm soil or saprolite under grassland replicate 1 | place: USA:California | collected 2016-06-15
CCGTCGCCGCGCCGCTGCACGACCCCGGGAGTCGACACCCGGGTCGAGCGCGTTCTACTCTGCCGTCTCCTGCTTTCGCGGAGACCCGCGCATGTCGGCTCAGTCGGCGGGGATCCGCCCTCCGGAGCGCACGCACCGAGCGCGCGCCTCGCTCTTCCTGCTGATCCCGCTCGCGCTCGCGATCGCCGCTTACCGGCGCGTGCTCGCCGCGCCGTTCGTGTGGGACGACGAGCCGGGCATCCTGCTCAACCCCGTCGTCCGTGACCTTGGCGCCCTGGCGCCGGGCCAGCTCGCGAGGGAGATGCTCGGGGCGGGTCGCCCGGTGACGGACCTCACGTTCGCGCTCAACCACGCCGTCGCAGGGTTCGCCCCCTCGAGCTTCCACGCGACGAACCTGGCGATCCACCTCGCCGCCGTCGCCTTGGTGTTCCTCTTCACGCGACGCCTCGCGCGGCTCGCTCGCGCGGCGAAGGGTGACGCGATCGCGATCGCCACCGCGGGCGTCTTCGCGCTGCATCCCATCCAGACCGAGGCGGTGTCGTACGTCGTGCAGCGATCCGAGGTGCTCGCGTCGGGACTCTACGTCCTCGTCCTCCTCCTGCTGCTCTCCGCCGAGCGGCATGGACGCACCTGGCGCGGCGGCGTGGCGTGGGGAGGGGCCCTCCTCGCGTACGTGCTCGCGCTGGCCTCGAAGCCCGTCGCGGTGACCGCGCCCGCGGCATACTTGCTCGCCACGCTCGCCGCGGACCGAGGTGCGGAGGCGCGAAGCGAGCTCACGAGCTGGCCTCGGCGCGCAGCCCTCGTGGCGCCGTTCTTCGCGATCGCCGGCGGCCTCGCCGTGTCGATGCTCGTCGGGCTGCGCGGCGATGTCGGCGCCGGGATGGATATCCCGGGACTGCAGCCGCTCGAGTACCTCACGACGGAGCTGAAGGTCGTCGTGCTGTACGCGAGGCTCCTCGTCTGGCCTGCGGGGCAGAACGTGGACTGGGACTTCCCGGTCTTCACGAGCCTCCTGCAGCCGGGGGTGCTCGCTTCGGGGGCGTTCCTCCTCGCGCTCGCGGGAGGCGGGGTCGCGCTGATGGCATGGGGACGGGCCCGTGCCGGCGAGGCGGCGGCGGCGGCGCGCCTCGCGGGCCTGGGCATCCTCTGGTTCTTCCTCCTGCTGTCGGTGACCTCGAGCGTGATCCCGATCGCGGACCTCGTCTTCGAGCACCGCCTGTATCTCGCGTCGTGGGGCGTGTTCCTCGCGGTCGCGGTCGGGCTCGAGCGGCTCGCAGCGCGTCTCGCGCTCGGGCCTGCCTGGGTGGCCGCGATCGTGGTCGGCGTGTGGTGCTCGCTCGCGGTCGCGACCTGGGCGCGGAACGCGGTCTGGGAAGGTCCGGAGCCGCTGTGGCGCGACGCGATGGAAAGATCGCCCGAGAAGGCCCGCCCGTACATCGGCCTCGGGGACTCCCTCTCCGCGCAGGGCCGGTACGATGAGGCGGGCGCCGTGTACGCGGCGGGGCTCGAGCGCGCCGGCGGCAGCGCGTACTACGAGGCGGCGCTCCTCGGCGGCCTGGGCAACGCGCAGGCGCTCGCGCAGCGGTGGGGAGAGGCGGCCGCGTCGTTCCGCGCCGCGCTCGAGCGGGAGCCGAGCGCGTCCGAGTACCACGCCAGGCTCGGCTCAGTCCTGCTCGAGCTGGGCGACGTCGCCAGCGCGGATTTCCACGTCCGCCGCTCCCTCGAGCTCGACCCGCGCGATGCGTGCAAGGCCTGGCGCGATGCGCTGGCCCTGGGCATCGGCGAGCGGGCGCGCCGGCGCACCGTAGAGCTCCTCGCGACGGAGTGTGCGACCCGGTAGAGGCGCGCACGCTGCGCACGTCTCGCTTGCGCTTGCCCAGCGGGTCGAGCGCATCAAGATCTGTCCAGATGGCCACGCGCGTCGCCCGAACGCCGAACGTCGGCTCCCCGGACCGCCCTCCGCTCGAGCGCCTGCGCCTGTTCTTCACCGAGAGAATCTGGGCCGTCCGGATCGCGGACTTGCGGCACGGGCGGGCGTTTCTGTACCGCGTGAGCCGCGTCGCCTACTCCAGCATCCGCGGCTTCGTCGCCAACAGGCTCACCGTCCGGGCCGCCGCGCTCACCTACTACAGCGTCCTCTCCGTCGTGCCCTTCCTCGCCTTCACGTTTGCGATCCTGAAGGGGTTCGGAGCGTACGCCAGCTTCGTCGACGCGATGGTGCGCCCGTACCTGCGCGAGACGTTCGGGGGAAACCCGGCGCTGCTCGCCTCGATCGAGCGGATCCTCGAGTTCGTGGACCGGACGAACGTCTCGACGCTCGGCGCTCTCGGGTTGGTGGTCCTCGTCTACACGAGCGTGAGCCTGCTCTCGAGCGTCGAGGACGCTCTGAACGAGATCTGGGGAGCGAAGAGCAAGCGCTCGTTCCTGCGCCAGGTGACCGACTACGTGACGCTCCTCGTCACGACGCCCTTGCTCATCGTCGCGGCCGCGACGGCAGCGACGGCGGCGCAGAGCTCGCGGATCGTGCTCTTCCTGCGCGACGCGCTGGCGCTCGGGGCGGTGATCGACTTCCTCCTGCACTTCACCTCGCTGGCAGTCGTCGGGGTCGCCTTCTTCGCCATCTACGCGATCCTGCCCAACGTGCGCGTCCGGCCCATCTCGGCGGCGCTGGGCGCGGTGGTCGCCGCGGTGCTGTGGCAGGGAGCGCTGGTGCTCTACGTCCGGTTCCAGGTGGGTGTGTCGAGCTACAGCGCCCTCTATTCCGTGCTGAGCGCGATCCCCATCTTCCTCGTCTGGACCTATGTCTCGTGGCTGGTCGTCCTCGCGGGCGCGCAGGTCGCCGCCAGCCATCAGAACGAGCGAACGGTGCGGCAGCGATTCCGCGCGCGGCGAGCCGACCAGGCGCTGAGGGAGACGCTCGCGCTGATCATCACAGCGCGCGTCGCGCGCGCCTTCCTCTCGGGAGGACCGTGGCGGAGCCCCGCGGCGCTCGCGGATGTCGTCGACGTGTCGCCGCTCACGATCGAGGAGACCCTCGAGGCGCTCGTCCGTGCAGGGGTTCTGGCCCGGACCGGCTCGGGGCCCGACGCCGGCTACCTGCCGGCGCGCGACCTCGACGCGATCCGCGTGGGCGACGTGCGCGACGCTCTCCGCCGGGACGTGGAAGCGGAGGGCATCCGAGCCGAGCTCGAGCGGCACGTCGAGCCGGAGCTGTTGCGCATCCTCCGCGATGCCGAGGAGGAGAGCCGGCGCTCCGCACGGAACGTCACCCTGCGGCAGCTCGCGGCGATGCTCGGGCCGGCCGAGGCGGTCACGACCGCCGCTGGTCCAGAAGAGCACGGGCATGGAGCGGAGTGGCCGCGTCCGGGCGCCGTGCGCGACTCGAAGTGAGGACGCTGGTCAGTGAGACCGGGGTCCCTGTCATCGGGCGAGCGCGCTCGACCGGCGGTCACTCGAAGCGGCTTGCGCGCGCGGCGGTGAGCGGCGCGCCGCCGAGCAGCGCACGCTTGCCGAGCTTCGAGCACCACTCCTCGAAGCGAACGCGCGGGATGCCACGCCAGCGCAGGTCCTCGAGGGACTCCGACAACGGCACGTCCGTGACGAGCGTGGCGAGCTTCCGGTAGAGCACGGCGAGGTCACGCCCGGACTGCAGCTCACGGGCGAGCTGCGTGGCCCCGCGTACGCTCGCCGGCCAGCGGCGTGGATCCGCCGGGATGTCCTCGAGGTGGAGATACCGGGCCAGGAGCGCCGAGGCGGTCTTCTGACCGAACCCGGCAAAGCCGGGGATGCCGTCGGCGTCGTCGCCGACCAGCGCCAGGTAGTCGGGGATGCTCTCGGGGCGGACGCCGCGACGGGCGAGGAGCGCCTCCTCGTCGATCTCGCGCTTGCGGATGCGGTCGACCTGCACCACACGGCGTCCCTGGAGGCACTGTCCGAGGTCCTTGTCGGGCGTGAGGATCCGCACCTGCTCCACCGCGTCGCGGAAGCGCGCGGCGCCCGTGGCGAGCGCGTCGTCCGCCTCGAACTCGCGCATGGACCAGACGATCACGCCCAGCGCGCGGGTCGCCTCCTCGGCGGCATCGAATTGCGCCAGGAGCTCGGGCGGCACCCCGTCGTCGGTCTTGTAGCCCGACCAGAGATCGTTGCGGAAGGATCGGATCGGGTTGTCGAACGCCACCGCGACGTGCGTGACCGCCTCGCGTTCGTCGTGCAGGAGCGCTAGCAGCGAGATGGCGAATCCGACGGTGGCCTTCGCGTCCCATCCCGCCGGAGCGACGTGGCCGGGCGCCTTCGAATAGTGAGCGCGGAACAGCTCGAACGTTCCGTCGACGAGGTGCACCCGCATCGCTCCGCAGTATACGTGCGCGATCGGCGGAGCGCTCAGCCGCGCCCGTGTGGCTCCGGCACGGTCCGGCGAGGAGCGCGGAGCCAGTCAGCGCACCGCTTGTCCGTGCCGAGGATGTGCTGCAGCAGCCAGTCCCTCGCGAGCGACAGCGCCGCGATCGCGGCGTCACGGCGTTGAGAGCGGATCTTCCCCACCTCGCCGAGGAACCACTCGTGCTCCCGGTGGTGCGCGTCGAGGCGGGGGTAGGCGACCTTCCTCAGCGCCGCCTCCTCGGAGCTGAAGTGGAAGATCGCGTAATCCATGAGACGGCGGTGCGTCGCGCCCAGCTGGAGATCGCCGTCGCCGTCGCGTATCGCCTCGTGCAGCTCGTTCACGATCTCGAAGAAGCGCTCATGCTCGGCGTCGATCCCGGGCATGCCGAGCGCGAACTCGGGTTTCCAGGTGAAGAACGGAATTGAAGTGGCCATGACACGGCTGAAAAGCATCGCGGATGCCAAACCAGCGCACCCGCGCGAAGCCTCACCCTGGCGGGAATGGCCGCGAGCTCCCGCGGGACCGTCAGCACCCAGGGTCAGGATGAGCTCAGCGCTGCGAGCACCGTGCTGGCTGATTGGCGGCGAGGCCCTCTTCGGAGACGATCTCGGAAGCGTCGAACGTGAAGCGGACGTCGTAGTCCTGGTAGTTGCGCGGGAGGAACACGCCCGTTCCCTCTCCCCGGCACTCGCCGATGTGGAGGGCGAGGCCAATCTGGTGGCGAAGGGCCGCGCGCACCTGCTCCTCCGTCGCGAGCTTCCGCTCGATCAGGGTCTCGCCGATGGGACGCTTCGTGGCACGGCAGTCGCCGACGACCGCCTCGATGGTGTCGGTAGGGAGCCCCGCGTGCTGCTTCAGGTGCGCCGTGAAGGCGCGCCGGTGCTTGCAGTCGCTCGCCCACGCGACGCGCCCGCGCTGCAGGTAGACGTGAGCGCTCCGATCGGTGCAGGAGCAGAAGAGCTCGCCGGTGACGCCCGCCCTGGAAAGGGTCACGAGCCTGCCCGACGTGACGGAGTCGAGCGTCTCGACGTCTCCGAGGTGGACGACGTCGCACGCTGCAACACTGCTCTCATTCATCAGCTTCTCCCGTCGCACTCCGTGCACCCCCGGACCGCCGCCTCGGCGCATCGCTGCATCGGTGCACCTTCATGATGTCCCTCGAAGCAAGGACGACGCCAGCAGACAACGCACCCATTCGCAGCAAGGACCGCTCGTGAAGCGCGCCGGCCACGCCGGGGCACGGTGACTCAGGGTACAAGACGACCCCGCGCCGGCCTCGTCGCGTTGGTTCCGCCTCGGTCCGCGACGCGCCCACCCTCGCACCCGTCCCCACCTCGAGCCACCCGACCCCTGCGCTCCGAGGTCGCGCCTTGCCGCGGCAGCGCACGCCGGCATCCGCTGGCGACTGCATGGGCTCTGCGCTATACGGCGCGCTCGCGGCGCTCGAGCTGCACCTCTTGATCGGTGGTGTCGTCCGGGAGAGCGGCCGCCGCCTCGACCTGGTGCTCGGGCACGCGCACGCGCACGCGACGGCGCGCGTCCCAGGTTGCGACTGCTTCAACGTCTACAGAGGCGCCTCAGACTCGTAACGGAAGGCGCCCGCCGCGATCGAGTCATTGCCGTCTCGATTGGTAGGACGATCGCGAGTAGATTTGGAGCCAGCGGTGGCGACCCCGCTCACCGGCGCACGCGCACAGATCTTCCTCCGGCGGCCCGCGTTGAAGACGCGGAGCCCCTTCGCTTCGCGCGCTCGACCTGCGAAGCTGCCGGAGACCCATGCGCGTCCTGCTCGTCGGCCCCGATCACGAATCCAACCTCTCGCTCCTCTACCTCGCGGCGTCGCTGCGTGAGGCGGGGCACGAGCCCGTCCTCGCGGCGTTCAACGGGTGGGACGATGCGCCGGCGGTCGCGAGCGCGGCGCGAGACGCCGACCTCGTCGGGCTCTCGATGAGCTTCCAGGTGCGGGCGGTCGAGTTCCTGGAGCTCGCGGACGCGCTGAAGCGCGCCGCCCCGGCCCGCCCCGTCGTCGCCGGCGGTCACCACGCCACCTGCGCCGCGGCCGAGCTCCTCGAGCACCACCCCGCGCTCGACGCGATCGTGCTCCACGAGGGCGAGCGGACCCTCGTCGAGCTCGCGGACCTCGGGGACGCGCTCGTCGAGCGCGCCGGCGAGGTGCGAGGCGTCGCGTACCGCCAGGACGGGCGCGCGGCGGTCAGCCCGCCGCGCCCCATGATCACCGACCTGGACCGGCTGCCGCGGCCGGATCGCTCCGGGCCCGCGCGCCTGCTCTGCGGCGTTCCCACGGCGTATCTCATGGGGAGCCGGGGTTGCGTGAGCGATTGCGACTATTGCTGCATCACCACCCTCCACCGGCTCGCTCCGGGGCCACGCTTCCGGCAGCGGACAGCCGAGGACGTCGCGGACGAGATGGCCGTCCTCTACCATCGCCACGGCGTCCGGCAGTTCGTGTTCCACGACGACAACTTCCTCGTCCCCAGCGCGGCGCACAACCGCGGCCGGATCGGGCGCATCGACGCCGTGCTGCAGGCGCGCGGCGTGCGCGACATCGGGCTCGTCCTCAAGTGCAGCCCGCGCGACGCCGAGCGCGAGGTCCTCGAGAAGCTCCGGGGGATGGGGCTCCTGCGCCTGTTCATGGGCGTCGAGTCCGGCAGCGCGCGCGGCCTCGAGTCCATCGGGCGCCGGCAGACCGTGGCGCAGTCGGAGCGCGCGCTCGAGCTGTGCGAGGAGCTCGGGATCTCGACGCAGTACACGCTCATCATCTTCCACCCGGAGGCGACCGTCGCGAGCATGCTCGCCGACCTCGACTTCGCGGCCCGCCACCCCGCGCACCCGCTCAACTACTGCCGCGCCGAGGTCTACTCCGGCACGCCGCTCGAGGAGCGGATGCTCGCGGCCGGGCGCGCCGAAGGGAGCTACCTCGGCCGGACCTACCGCTACACGGACCGCCGCGTCGCGGCGATCTGGGAGCTCGGGCGCGAGCTGTTCGCCGGCCGCTGCTGGGGAAAGGAGGACCTGCTCGGCTCCGTCATCCGGCTCGACCACCAGGTGGCGGTCCTGGGCCGCTTCTACGAAGGGCGCGACGTGCGCGGGCTCGTCCGCTCGTTCCTGGGGTGGCAGGTGGACCTGAACCTCGAGACCGCCGGCTTCTTCCGCGAGCTCGTGCTCGCCTGCGGGGACGCGCCGGACGAGGGCGATCCCACCCTCCAGCGAGCGGTCGCCGACCTCCGCCGCCGCGAGCTGCCGAGCCGTGAGGCGCGGCTCCGCGACCTGTGCGCATACCGCGAGGCGCTCGACAGGTACGCGCGTGCCTCGGTGACCCTCGGGCGGCGCCACGCGCGCGACGTCACCGCCGGTCGACGGCTGCGCGGGCCGAGGCACGCGGCGGCCGTGGCGGCCGCGATCGGGATCCACGGCCGCCAGCCGCCGGCGCCTCCTCTGCCTCCCGACGCTGGGGTGGCGCTCGATCCGCCGCCGTTCCGCCACGACCAAGGCGTCGCGGAGGCCGCGCCTCCACCACTCGACCGGTTCCGGCACGACCAGGGTGTCGCCGAGGCCGCGCCTCCCCCGCTCGACCGGTTCCGTCGCGCGCCGGTGACCAGGCCGCTCACCGTCGAGACCATCCCGCCCGTCCCGCTCTCCCTGGGCGGGCACCAGGTCGCGCAGCCGTTCGTGGTCCGGCCGTGGGCGTGGCTCGCCGTCGGCGACGGGAAGGGGCCGCAGCCGATCGCCGCGAGGATCCGGCTCCTCCCCACGAACGCGGCGAGCGCGACCCTCACGGTCGAGTCGGACCGCCCGCTCACGGTGCGGCACGGAGATGCGTCCTGGACCACACCGGCGCAGGTCGTCCTGCGCACCGGCTCGCCCGCGGCGCAGGTGGTCGCGCTGGAGGATCCGGCCACGGGCGCTCGCGTCGAGGTGCGCATCGCGCCCGCGCCGTGAGCGGGCCCGGGCGACCAGGCCGCGGGGGACGGCCACCTCCTCGCAAAGCCCGATCACCTCGGGCGAGCCGCCTCCCGTCGCCTCAGCGCAGGCCCTGGCGGTCGCCGTGCACCGACGCGAGGAGCGCGTCAGGGGCGCCGGCTTCGCGATGTGGGCACGCGAGCGCGCTCTTCGCCGCGCGCTCGACGCGATCCCGGTCGTCCGGGTGGATCGCCGATCCGTCCTCGCCGATGCAGTGGTGCTCCACGGTGACCGAGGTCTCCCCGATGAGCTCCGCCGCGTGCCCGTGGGCGTAAGAAAGTCTTTCGCGCGTCCCGACGCGCCGCTCGGCCCTGAACAGGCCAGACACGCCCGCCTGCCCGCCAGCAGCGCCGTCCTTCGCTTGACCACACGACGGCTCGGAACGGCCCGCGCCGCCCGACCGTCAGCGAGGGTACCGGTCGCCCTCGTACAGCACCTCGAGGAAGGTGCAGGAACGGCGTGCGAGCATCGCCCGAACGCAGCGGAGGTAACACGACGGCCCCCACAGGCGAATGATGGTGAGGGAGTGACGGATCACGTCGCGCCCGGTGATGACGCCCCGCATCCCTGTCGCTTCTTCCGCCACGTGGGCTCCCGCCTGCATTCATAGCGCTCCTCCGGGGCGGCGGCCTCGTCCTGCGCCGAGCGTGCGGCCCTGAGGGGGTGAGCCCGGCCGCGCCGGCGCGGGTGCGCTAACCTTGGGCGTGGCCGAGCTGCCGCGCGATCCGTCGGAGCACGTGTTCGAGCTCACCGGCTGCTTCGGCGTGCGCCTCGACGAGACGCACCAGCCGGAGCTGCAGGAGTTCTACGAGCAGTGCCGCGAGTACTTCGAGCTCGTCACCGGCGAACCGCCGGGGCCGGACGAGGCGGAGGACCTCCTCCGCAGCGTGCCGCGCGGGAAGGCCCTCCAGGACAAGTTCGTGATCGGGTTCTTCGACGCCCCGGGTCACATGGTCGGGGTCCTCGACGTGATCCGGAACTATCCACGCGACGGCGAGTGGTACATCGGCCAGCTCCTGTTCGGCCCATCCTCGCGCGGCCGTCGCCTCGGCGAGCGCGTGCACAAGCGGCTCGAGGAGTGGGTGCGCGCGGAGGGCGGGACGGCGCTCCACCTCATCGTGCAGGAGCAGAACCCGGACGCGATGCGCTTCTGGCAACGCATGGGGTTCGACGTGCGCGGGATGGGGAAGCAGATGCTGAAGAAGCGCGAGCAGCCGTTCATCCGAATGACGCGCGAGCTGGCGCCCGCGCCCGAGCCGACCGGCACCTTCATCCAGAGCTGGCTCGCCGCGTGGCGGCGCTCGCGCACGCCGCGGGCGCCCTGACGAGGATCGACAGCCACGCTCGCCGCGGTCCGCTCGACCCGCTCTCCGCAACGAGCGCGGCCCCTCAGCGCTTCTTCTTCGCGGCCGGGCGCCGCGGCGCGCCCCTGCGCGCGGCCTTCGCGCTCGCCTTGCGCGTGGCTCGCTTCGCCGGCTGCTGCCGGGTCCTCGCGATTCCCTTCACGTAGCGCGGCTCGTAGAGCTGGATCTCGATCCCGCCGGGCGCGGTCAAGTACGTGACGAGCCCGTAGCCATGGTCCTCGACGTCGGCCTCGAGCTTCACCCCTCGCGATCTCAGGTCCGCGACCGTCGCGTGGATGTCGTCGCAGTAGAGCGACACGTCGTGCGTCCCGGCCTCGCTCGGGTCGTCCACCGGATGGACGCCCAGGTCTCCCTCCGCGAAGTCGAAGATCCACCAGCCGTCGCCGATGTCGCTCCCCGGCAGCTTCACGACGTCCCGGAAGAACGCCCGCGTCGCCTCGGGATCCGACGAGTACAGGAGCCCGTGAATGCCTCGGATCATGGTCCACCTCCGGGACGTGGCTAGCACGCGCCTCGCGCCGCGACAACGATCATCCCGATCGCTGCGCCCACGCCGCCGCGAAGGCGTACACGAACTCCTCCTGTCCCGGCGCCGTCGCCGCGCCCGGACGCGCCTCCCGGACCCTCTCCAGCGCCGTGCCCGGCTCGGATCCCGACGCCACGAGGGTGGCGGCCGCGATCGTCCCGCTCCGTCCGATCCCGCCGTGACAGTGAACCACCACCGTCCGGCCGGACGAGAGGCGCTCGAGGATCCGCTCGACGAGGCGCACCGCCGCGCCGAGGTCCGACGGCGCCGCGCCGTCCGGGATGGGGAACCAGAGCACCTCGAGGCTCGCCGAGCGGGCGCGCTCGAGGAGGCGCGCGAGGCCGATGCGCGACATCTCCTCTTCCTCGAGCAGGACGACGAGGACCGTCGCCCCACAGTCGCAGAGCGCGGCGAGGTCGCCGTCCACGAGCTCGTCTGGCTGGAGCGCATCCCCCGCGCGCCACCGGCCCGGAGCGGGACAGAAGCCGAGCCGGCCTGGAAACGTGCTCGGCTCCTGCGCGACGAAGGCCACCGGCGGACCCGCGACCATCTCGACGGTCATGCGCTTTCCTGTATCCGTCCTCAGGCGCCGCCGCCGAGCGATCCGCGTGGCGCGCTGACGGGCGAGCGCGGGGGCTGCCATTCGGCCGTCGCGTGGCGCTCGCCTGCGCCTCACCGGCACCACCGGACGCGGCGGGCGGGAGGATCACACGTCGACGTGAGGTGGGTTCGACAGCCAGCTCGCGTGCCGCCGGTCCATCCCGAGGATGTGGTCGACGATGAGGTCTCGCGCGAGGCAGAAGGTCGCCTCGGCCGAGGGCGTCTCCTGCGCGCGCAGGTGCTCGAGCGCGAGGACGAACTGCCGGTGCTCGTCGCGGTGCTCGGCCAGGTAAGGGCACGACGCCGCGATGAGGCGGGTCTCCTCGTGCTCGAAGTGGCAGCGCGCGTGATCGGCCATGCCGAAGAGGACCTTCCTCGTCACCGCGGGCTCCTCTCGGTTCGCGAGCGAGGAGTGGAGCCGGTTCGCGAGGGCGAAGAAGCGCTCGTGATCGCGGTCCACGTCCGGCGACCCCACCGCGAACGAGTCCTTCCAGGCGAAGAACGGCCGTAAGGGTGCCGATGCGTGGCGCGAAGCCATCGCCGCAATCCTGCCAATGGGCTTTCCGCGCTGGTCGCTCATGACGCCATTCCCGGCCCGCGAACGGGCCTCCGGTTCCAGGTTCCGGAACCGGAACCCCTCACCCCTTCGTTGATACCCGGGGCGAGCGTGCGAAGCCGTCACACGATCGCGGGGTCCCGCCCCCTCACGGAGGGTCCCGATCGGCCCCCGATCGAGACGACCCCGTGGGCTCCCGACCGGCCACGCGGCGCGGCTCGAGGAATCGGGAGGTGGTCTTCGCGCAGGCGCCGCGCGGCCGCGCAAGCCGACCGCCGCGGCTATTCGCAGAACACGCGGACCTTCTCGCCCCGGTTCCCCTCGACGTCCACCGTCAGCTCGCCGAGGTGCTCGACGATCTCCTCGAGGTTCTCGGGGCGGATCTTGGAGACGTCGATGTCGACGCCGTTGTCCTTCAGCGCCTTGTTGATCTGGTCGTGAACGCCCGGCGGGAGCAGGGCCGCCAGCCGGACGCCGGCGCGGATGAGGTTAAACGGGACGCGGACGTTCACCCGGCCCCCGTGCTCGCCCTCGTTGCCCTCGACGAGCACGCGCAGGTATCGCGGCGAGGCAGGCGGCGCGGCGGCGCCGGCGGGTTCGGGCCGGCCCTCGCCGAGCGCGTCGAGCAGCGACGCCGCCTCCTTCGCGTCGATCTTCCCTTCGGCGAGCAGGTTCAGGATGCGAAGCCGTTCCTCGGTCATGGATCCTCCCATCAGTGAAGCGCGATGAAGACGCGGCCGCGCTCGCCCTCGACCTCGACTCGAGCGCCGCGCAGCTCGCAGGCCGTGGCGTACACGCCGCCGACGAGACCGGTGAAGCGCCAGCGCGGCGCGACGAGCAGCGTCGCCAGCAGCAGGACGAGCACGAGCGGCGCGAGCACGAGGAGCAGGAGCCAGATCACGAAGAGGGGCAGCCAGAGCGTGAGCCCGTGGGCGCGCCCCTGGAGCCGCACGCGCGCGAAGAGTGGCGGAAGCCTCATCTGCGGAGCTCCTCGGCGGCCTGCTTCGCCGTGATCTCGCCTCGCTCGAGGCGGTCCAGGATCTCGGCGTGCGTCGAGCCGGGCTCGGTCTCCACGCCGAGCGCGGCGCCGAGCGCCTGCGAGAGCCGGTTGAGGCGGTTCTTGATCGTCGGGTAGCTCACGCCGAAGAGCCGCTCCATCTCCTTGATCGAGCCGTGGCTCCTCACGAACGCGCCGATGAAGACCTGGTCCTCCATCGCGAGCTGCGCGAGCGGTGGAAGCTCGAACGAGCCCTCGATCGCGATTCCGGTGGAGGCGAGCCGCACGCGCTCGACCACCATCCGCTCGCCGTTCGCCATCCGCGTGAGATCTCTCCACTCCGACATGGCGCTCCCGAAGAAGGGTGCCGCGATCATGCCCACTCCGAGCAGGAAAGTCAATTCCATACTAAATAAAATTAATCAGATTGCCGATAGACCTTGATTTCATGCGCAGTGAACGGGAAACGGCTGCGAGCCACCGACGAGAGGGGGAGGCGTCGTGCAGTCGCCGCCGCGGAGTGTCTGGCCGGACCCGCCTCCCTCGCCCCGGTGACCCGCTGCCGCGGGTCGCCTGATGCTCGGTCACGGTCGTCTCATCACGGCCTGATCAACCACGCGTAGAGCCCGGCCAGCGCCATCGCCGCCGCGAACCCCCACGCGATGCGCCGGTTGGACGGCCGCGCCGAGCCGTCAGGCTCCTCGCGGCGGGTGACGGCGACGCCCGGCTCCTCCTCCCCGGCGATCGCCGCCATGCCGTCGACGTCGCCCAGGCCGCGCTCCAGCATGAGCGAGGCCAGCCGCTCGCGCGGGCGCGCGCCGCCGAGGAGGCCCGCGGCGCAGGCCTCCAGCTCCGCCGCGAGGGCGCCGGCCGTCTCCCACCGCCGCGACGGCCGCCGCTCCAGGCAGCGCTCGATGGCGCGCGCCAACCGGCGCGGGAACCCGGGGACCACCTCGCGGATCGGGATCGGGCGCGCCTTGCGGACGGCGGCGAACAGCTCGTGGAAGTCCTCGCCCATGAAAGGCTTCATCCAGGTGGCGAGCTCGTAGAGCGTCACGCCCGCGGACCACACGTCGCTGCGCTCGCTGGCCGGCTCGCCCTCGAGCACCTCCGGCGCCACGTACCCCGGGCTCCCGACCACCGTGCCGGTCCTCGTGAGCTCGGTGGCGAGCGGGTCCTTGGCGATGCCGAAGTCCATGAGCTTCACGTCACCGCGCACCGAGAGCATGACGTTGGCGGGCTTCACGTCGCGGTGCAGCAGCGCGTGCGCGTGCACGCAGTCGAGCGCGTCCGCGAGGCGCGCGCCGAGGGCCGCCACGCACTCCGCGGGCAGCCTGCCGCCGCTCGCGAGGACGTGGTGCAGGTCGGCTCCGTCCACGAACTCGGTCACGAGGTAGAGGACGTCGTCCTTGAGCACGAGGTCGTGGACGATGGGGATCGCCTCGTGACGGATCTGCGCGTAGGCGCGCCCCTCGCGCCGGAACCGCTCGACGCGATCGGCGGAGCCGCTCTTCCCGGCGTCGAGGGCCTTGACCGCGACGCGCCGGTCGAGGCCGTCCTGGTACGCCTCGTAGATCACGCCCATGCCGCCGCGCCCAACCTCGCGCAGGATTCGACACGAGCCCACCTTTCGGACCGCCATCGAGCGGAAGCTTGTCCCGCCGCGTCACGCGCGCGCAAGGGGCGCGTGTAGGCGCGCGGCGGCGGGAGGGCATCGGCCGCGCGCGGGCGTGTTCCACCCCTGGTATGCTCGGGCGATGTCCCGCCCCCGCGAGGACGCCGCGGTGCGCGTCACGACGATCGACCAAGGTGGCGCCCCGGCCGCCGACGTCCGCGCCGGCGCGGCGGTCTACGCCAGGCCCGTCCTCGCGATCTACGACGCCTTCGTGCTCGGCGTGTCCAATGCCTTCGTATGGCGCTGCCCCACCCGCGAGCTCCTCGCGCACTACGACGCGCACGTCTCGGCGAGCCACCTCGACGTGGGCGTCGGGAGCGGCTACTACCTCGACCGGTGCCGGTTCCCGTCCGCGGCGCCGCGGCTCGCCCTCGCCGATCTCAACGAGAACAGCTTGCACGCGACCGCGCATCGCGTCCGGCGCTACCGTCCGAGGGCGTACCGGCTCGACGTGCTCTCGCCGTTCGACCTGCCGGAGGCGCCGTTCGCCTCGATCGGCCTCTGCTACCTGCTCCACTGCGTCCCGGGCTCATTCCCCGCGAAGGGGATCGCGTTCGACCACCTGCGCCCGCTCCTCGCCCAGGGCGGCGTCCTGTTCGGCGCGACGCTCCTCGGCGCCGGCGTCGAGCGCTCCTGGCTCGCGCGCGGGACGGCGGCGCTCTACAACCGCGCGCGCATCTTCAGCAACGATCGCGACAGCCTGGCGGGCCTCGAGGCGGCGCTCTCGAGCAGGTTCTCCCGCATCGAGCTTCGCACCGTCGGCTCGGTCGCGCTCTTCAGCGCGCGCGCGGCGTGACCGGGCCAGCTGTCTCCGCCGCGAGTCGCGACGCGAGCTCACCCAACTCCTTCGCGTTCGCGTCGGAGACGAGCGCGTAGCCGAGGTCGCCGCCGCGCCACAGCACCACGTTGAAGCCGCGCACCGCGTCCTCCCGCGTGGAGATGGCGCCGGGCGAGCCGGACGTGGGCAGCGGCAGCCCCTCGGCACGGAAGACGAGCAGCGTGACCGCGTGGAGGCGCAGCGCGTAGACGAGCACCGCCGCCTTGCGGTCGAAGACGAACCCGAGGGCGCCACCGCGCAGCTGGAGCGCGCCGCCCTCGGGCACGGGGACGGCCGGGGCGAAGTCGAGCTTGCCCTCGAACCAGGGCTTCACCTGGTGCGATCCGCCGCTCTCCACGTCCACCGGGTGCTGGCTCGCGAGCACGCGCAGGTGATCGTTCACCGCCTCCGCGGCCAGGCCTGTGATCGCGGTCCGCTCGTTCGCGCGCTTCACGACGACGCCGGTCACGGCGAGCGCGAGCCCGGCGGCGAGGGCGGGCGCTGCGACGCGCGCCCAGCGCGCCGGCACGAGGCGGCGGGCGGGCGATGCCGGCGGGTGGCCCGCCAGGAAGCCGAGGCGGCGCTTCAGGGCGGGCGGCGCGGCGTGGCGCGGCAGGCGGTGCTCGAGCAGCTCGTCGAGCACGCGCTCCGCCTTGGCGTCGCGCGAGCACGCGGCGCAGCCCTCGAGGTGCACGCCGACGGCGCCGTGCAGCGCCGGGTCGAGGCGCCCGCGCTGGAAGTCGTGCAGGTGGATGCGAACGTCGTCGCAGGTCATGGACCATCCTCGCTGCCGTAGTCGGCGAGCTTCGCCCTGAGCGCCGCCCGCGCCCGCGCCAGCCGGGACTTCACCGTCCCGACGGCGCAGCCCACGACGAGGGCGACCTCGGTCTCGGTGAAGCCTTCCAGGTCGAGCAGGATCGCGGTCCGCGCGTCGTCGGACAGGCTCTGGAGCGCCGTCTCGATCTCGCCCGCGACGACCCGGCGCAGGCGGCCCAGCTCGAGGTTCCCCCGCAGGGCTCCCTCCTCGCCACGAACGGCGTCGCCGCCCTCCAGCGTGTCGTACGGCTCCTGCGCCGGGCCGCGTGCGTCGTGGCGGTAGCGGGTGATGAAGAGGTTGCGCAGGATCCGGAAGAGCCACGCCTTCACGTTCGCCCCGGGCGCCAGCTGCTCGCTGCCGCGCAGCGCCCGTGCGTAGGTCTCCTGCACGAGGTCCTCGGCGTCGCTCGGGTTGCGCGCGAGATGGCGGGCGAGGTTGTAGAGCGCGTCCGCGTGGGCGAGCGCATCCTCGCCCCGCCCCGGCACCTCGGTCCACGCCTCGCGCGCCATCGACGCCATACCTATCCTGCGCGGCCTCGCGGGGCGGGAGACCCCGGCGGGGGCGCCCTCGGCTCCCACCCGGCCAGACGCCGCACGCCCCCGAACCGTTCCACGGGTCCGCGAAGGGAACGGATCGGCGCAGGCGGGCGTCGAGGAACGCGACCCGGACGCACGCGGGCACCAGGAGCCGAGCATGGGACATCCGATCGACCGCAGGAGGTTTCTCAGGATCGCGGGGGCGTCACTGGGGTTCGGGGCGCTCTACCGCGTCGCGCCCGGCTGGGCGGCGGAGGGCCCGGCCGGCGAGGTGTCGAGGTCGCTCGCGCGCCGGAACGGCGAGGCGGTGACGCCCTTCTCGTTCGTGCAGCTCAGCGACACGCACGTCGGCTTCAGCGGGCCGCCGAACCCCACGGGCACGCGCGCGTTCGAGCGCGCGGTCGAGATCGTGAACGCGCTGCCGCAGCAGCCGGAGCTCGTCCTCTTCACGGGCGACCTCACGCACGACACGGAGGTGCCCGGCGAGCACGCCGAGCGAATGCGCCTCTTCGAGAAGATCGCGAAGCGGCTCCGCGTCCCGGCGCGGCGCCTGGTCCCCGGGGAGCACGACGCCGGGCTCGACGGCGGCGCCCTGTTCCGCGAGCACTTCGGCGACACCACGTACTCTTTCGACCACCGCGGCGTGCACTTCGTCGCGCTCGACAACGTCTCGCGCGCGAAGCCGGAGGTGGGCCCCGAGCGAATCGCCTGGCTCAGGAAGGACCTGGCGCGCTTCCCCGCCACGGCGCCCATCGTCGTGTTCACCCATCGGCCGCTCTTCGACCTGAAGCCGGAGTGGGAGTGGTTCACGCGCGACGGCGACGAGGTGATGAAGGTGCTCTGGCCGTACGAGAACGTGACGGTGCTCTACGGCCACATCCACCGCGAGCACGTCCACGAGCAGCCGCACTGCCGCCACGTCGCGGCGCGTTCGCTCATCTTCGCGTTCCCCGATCCCGAGAAGGCTGCGGAGAAGAAGCCCCTCCCCTTCGACGCCGAGCGCCCGTTCAAGGACCTCGGGCCGCGCGTCGTCCGCGCCGCGGCGGGCACCCCGCCCGCCGCGCTCGGCCTGAGCATGGACGAGGTCGAGCTCACGATGCGGGAGCACTCCGGGACCGAGGGGTTCCAGCAGCTGCTCAGGCCGTCCTCGCTGGCGGGGTGAGGAGGCAAGACAGGGCGAGTGATCACGGCGCCGCGGGCTCGGGGGCGGCGGGCGGCGCCGCGGGGGCCTCCGGGGCCGGCGTGGCGGCCGCCGTCGCGGGCGGGTCGCACGCCGGCGCCTTCGGGCGCGGCGCGGCCGACCCCTTGCGGTCGAAGCGGGCGTGACGCAGCGGCTGTCCGGCCGCGGCGGGTGCGCACGCCGGCGCGGCCGCGGTGGGCGTCGTGGCGACGACGGTGACCGGCGCCGGCTGCGGCGCCGACGTGGTGTCGGAGCGCGTGGCGGTGTTCTCGGTCCGGGCCTGGCCGTCGCTCGTCGCGGTGGCGGTCGCGACGGCCGGGGGCTGCGCCTTCTTCGCCGCCTCGCCGAGGTAGTCGGCGATCTTGTCGTGGCTCGCGAGCAGGTGCGTCCGATCGTCGTCCATCCGCGCGCGCAGCGTGTCGCGGTCCTTCGCGAGCTCCGTGGCGTGGTCCTTCATCGAGGCGAGGCGGTCCTTCAGCGACTCGTTCTCGCCGATCATCGCTCCGGCCGCCTCGTTCATGCAGTCCTGCAGCACGTTCGACTCCGAGGCCTGCTCCGGCAGCGGCTCGCCGCGGTTCCACGCGGCGAGCGCGCGGCTCTGCCAGCGGTAGTCCTCGCGCGCCACGCACTCCTGCACGAGGCGCGTCAGGCGATCCTCCACCCAGGGTGACGACGGGCGCGCGCAGGGGCCGAGGTCCTCCTTCACGTGCCAGAGCCGCTCGGTCTGTCGGACCCAGCAGCCGTCGCGCTGCACCAGCTTCACCGACGTGCACCCGCTCGAGATCACGAGCACCAGGACCGCGCCCCATCCGCGCATACCCCGCCTCCCCCTCCGCCCACACCGGCGGACGATCGGAAGGATAGGGATCGGTCGTGCACCGCGGCACGCGCGGTCACGGCAGTGGCCGCGGCGCGGCTCGGGCGGGGTGAGCGGGAGGATGTGCCGAGGGCCGCCTGGGGCGGCCCTCGGGAGCTCCGCGGTGCGCACGGGCGGGAGGGCCCGATCATCGCCGGCCACAGCCGGTCTGCGCAGGAGCACTGTCCGAGGTCGGCAGCGAAAAGGGAAGCGGCCCGGTGGGGTCGCTCGAACCGCGGAGCGTGCCCCGCCTCAGGGCAGCGGCGGGGGACGGACGCGCCGGCGCGGGCGCCGATCCGCCGCCGCCGGCTCGCGGCGCGCGCCGTCGGCGCGGAGCACGCTCGACGCGAGCGCGACCATCGAGCCCACGTCGGAGAGGTTCGCGGGCAGGGAGCGGCCGATGTTAGCATGCGGGAAATGACCGCCGCGCAGCGCAGGAAGCACCGGCTCGCGCTCGAGCAGCTCCGCGAGCAGCTCGTCGCGACCGGCCCGGCCCGGATCGAGCCGAACCGGCAGGACCCCGCCACGAGCGGCGTCGCCGACGAGGACGCGCAGGCGCTCTCGGAGATGCTCCAGGTGCTCGCCTCGCAGCGCAACAAGGGGCAGGCCGACCTGCTCGCGCGCGTCGGCGGGGCGCTGCGGAAGCTCGCGTCGGCGCCGGAGGACTACGGCCTGTGCGAGCGGTGCGAGGAGGAGATCGCGGCGCGGCGGCTCGAGCTCATGCCCTACGCCACGCTGTGCGCCGCTTGCCAGGCGAAGGACGAGCCGAGGACGAGCGCGACGCGGCGCAGCCTCTCGGATCGGCGCTGAGCGGCGCGGATCACCCGTGCAGCTCGACCACGTCGCGGTCCGCCAGCACGTGGTGGCGGTCCACCTGCTGGCCGTCGAAGCGCGCGTGCCCCCAGATGCGCGCGAACTTGAGGCGCGCCGCCAGGTCGGCGTGCACGAGGCGGGCGAGGTCCTCGACCGTGCCACCCTCCGGCAGGACGAACGGCCTGCCGCGGTCGGGCTCGTGCGCGGGCTCCTTCGTGTAGACGCGGACCCGCTTCAGCTCGGCGAAGAGGAGCGGCCGGAGCGCGTCGAGGCCCTCGCCGGTCGTGGCGGAGACGGCCAGGAACGGCAGGTCCGCTCCCACCGCCTCGCGCGCGAGCGTGGCGAAGGTGCCTTCGGCGTCGTCGAGGTCGCGCTTGTTGCCGAGCACGAGGACCGGCCGGCGCACGAGGAGCGGCGACGCGTCCCTCGGCGGCGGCCGCCCCGGAGGCCACACCTTGGCGCGCTCGAGGAGCTCCAGGAGCGCGGCCATCGCCTGCTCCACGTCGTCCGCCGAGATGTCGAGGACGAGCAGGGCGCCGTCCGCGCCGTGCACGAGGCTCGGCAGGTACGGCTCGGTGTGGCCGCTCGCGACGGCGGGCGTGTCCACGAGCTGCACCTGCACGTCCTCGAACGGCATCATCCCGGGCTGCGGCGCGCGCGTCGTGAAGGGGTAGTCCGCGATCTCCGGGTGGGCGTGCGTGAGCGCCTTGAGGAGCGACGACTTCCCCGCGTTGGGCGGCCCGAGGACCACCCACTGCCCGGCGCCTTCGCGGCGCACGTGGCCGAGATCGACGTGGTGCCCGCTGCGCGCCACGTGCTCGGTCTCGTGCTCGAGCTTGGCGAGGCGTGCCTTGAGGTCGCCCTGGAGCTTCTCGGTGCCCTTGTGCTTGGGGAGGAGCGCCAGCATCTCGCGCAAGGCCTCGACGCGCTCCTCGTGCGTCGTCGCGCGACGGAACCGCAGCTCGGCGTCATGGTACTGGGGCGTGAGGTTGGCTGGCACCGAACATGATGATCTGGCTCGTCGCGGGGGGAGGCTTCGGCTCTGGTGGGGTACCCCCGCCGTGGTGGGGCAGGGGAGCGAAGGGGCGGCTGGCAGCCAGAGGCGAGGTGCGGTCGAGGTCGAACCCCTACCTCCACTCCAGCCCGGCCCTCCTCCGCCAGTAGTCCGCCCCGTCCTCCCGCATCGCCTCGAGGCGCGCCCGCGCTTCCGGCCCCAGCGCGACCTCGGTCGCCGCGAGGTTCGACCGGAGCTGCTCGACGGTGCTCGCCCCGAGGAGCACGATCCCCGCCCACGGCTGCGCGAGGACCGCGGCGAGGGCGACGGCGTCGGGCGTCGCGCCGAGGTCGCGCGCCACGCCGGCGAGCGGCGCGGCGGCGCTCGCGTCCCCGCGCGCGGTGAGGCGGCCGTTCGCGAGCGCCTCCTTCACGAGGACCGTCCGTCCCGCCT
>WNFY01002657.1_pt1 | contig 20535 bp, 20 predicted proteins | sample 5400091 | NCBI WGS metagenome assembly WNFY01 (sample SAMN13153364, study PRJNA577476) | soil metagenome | isolation source: 60 cm soil or saprolite under grassland replicate 1 | place: USA:California | collected 2016-06-15
GACCCGCCCGACCGCTCGCAAGACCTGGCAGCTATCAGGGGCAAGGGAGCACACTGACGCACGCCCGCAAACCCCGGCCCGGACACTTCAACAGCTCGGCTGGAACCGTTGCGGTGCCCAGCCGATACAGGTAAGCCGCTGACCTGCCCGCCCTCGAGCCGAAGGAGGATTCCCCGTCCCTGCCCCTACTCACCTCACCTGGCCGCGCGGCTGCTGAACCAGGCGATCGTCTGGATGCCGGCCAGGCTCGTGCTCCCCAGAGCGGGCTGGACGCCCGCCTCGACTCCCAGTACGAACAGCTCCGTCACGCTGCCCTGCATGCACGGGCCCGCGCGTTCCCCCTCGGGCTCGGCGTGCTCATCAGCAAGGGCGTCACCGCCTGGCGGCGGGTCCTGGCCCACTTGACCCCGGCCGGCCCCGCCGGTCTCGCCGGCGATACAGCGCTGCCAGGCCGGTCACAGGTCAGCCTCCCGGCCGCACTGACCACCGAACTCATCCACATCCTGGCCGCCGTCGCGCTCGCCGGCGCAGGCCCCGGCCGTCCGCCCCCTGCGCGTTCGGCCGTACTCGCCCGAGGAGACCCCCGCCGATGTTCACCGAGACCGCCTCGTTGAAGGTGACCGCCGCCCATCTGGGCAAGGCCGCACTGCTGTACGTCCGCCAGTCCAGCCTCAAGCAGGTCCTGCACAACACCGAGTCCGCGATCCGCCAGTACGACCTGCGCGGCAAGGCGATCGCGCTGGGGTGGGCCGCCGGCCAGATCACCGTGATCGACATCGACCAGGGCCAGTCCGGCGCCTCGGCCGCCGACCGGGAAGGGTTCCAGCAGCTGGTCGCCGAAGTGTCGCTGGGCCGGGCCGGGATCGTGCTCGGGCTGGAATGCTCCCGCCTGGCCCGCAACTCCGCCGACTGGCACCAGCTCCTGGAACTTTATGCCGACCTGCGGATTATGCCGCGGGCCGCGCTCGACGGATTACGTTTGCACAGTTAATAGGGCCTAGGAGCGCTCACGAACCCGGCATAATCCGGATACCCTGAGTGGGCTTTGGCCGGGCGAGGCACGCATGCTCCGCCCGCGGTCCGGATCGCGTCTACGCAGGTCACGATGGTGCTCCACAGTTCTCCGCTCCGATAGGGCACCTCTGACCAGTGCGGTGCGGCCACTCTCGGGCACTGCGATTATGCCGATCTCAGCGTCACCTTCCCCCTTCCGGCCAGCGGTTCCTCATCCCAGCTCGGCATAATCCCAAGGTCGGCATAAGAGGCTGAACTCCATGTGCTGCGGGCCCGCCTGGAGGGCGGGATCCGCGGCAAGGCCGCCCGCGGCCACCTGCGCCGCGGGCTGCCAGCCGGGCTGGTGCGGGGAGAGGCCGACGGACAGATCGGATTCCGCCCCGATGAGGCTGTCACCGGCGTGATCGGTGCGGTGTCCGGGCAGTTCGCGGTGTGCGGGCCGGTCCGCGGGGTGTGGCTGTGGCTGCGCGATCAGGGCCTGCGCTGGCCCTTGCAGGGCGCCTGCCGGCGCGGTCAGGACGCCGGGATCACCTGGGTGGCGCCGGCCTGCCACGCGGTGCATACCACTTTGACGAACCCGGCCTATGCCGGCGCCTATGCCTACGGCCGCCCCGCTCCGGACGCTACCTTGACTCCCGCGGGGTGCTGCGCAGCCGGCGCCGTGAGATGCCCCGCGGCCAGTGGGCGGTACTTATCACCGGCCACCACCAAGGATGGGTCACCGGGGAGGCCTACCTGGCCAGCCAGCAGCGCATCGCCGGCAACACCCGGCCGCAGGCCCGCCAGCCGGGCACCGGCGCGGTGCGGGAAGGCAGCGCTCAGCTGCAGGGCCTGGCCAGCTGCGGGATCTGCGGCCGCAGGCTCGCCGTGTCCTGCGACGGGCCGGCCAAATCCACCCCCGGCTACCTTTGCGCCGGGACCGGTACCGGCTCGATCGGCGCACGCGGAACACCACACCTGCGCGCCGGCGGCTCGGCGATCGACGCGGCCGTGACCGGCGTGTTCCTGGCCGCGCTGGCGCCAGCGGCGCTCCAGGCATGCCTGGCCGCCGCCCAGCAGCTCGAAGACGGCTACGACACCGCGCTGGACCAGTGGCGCCGCCAGCTCGAGCAGGCCCGCTACGCCGCGACCAGGGCTGAACGCCGCTACCGGCCGGTGGATCCCGAAAACCGGCTGGCCGCCCGGGGCCTGGAAACCGAAGGGGAGACCGCGCTGGGACAACCAGCCGGCGCCGGCGCCGTGAGCAGGCCCGGCCCAAGACCCTGACCGCCGCCGAACGCGCCGCCATCTTGTCCCTGGGCGACAACCTGGAACAGGTATGGACAGCACCGGCCACCACCGGCAAGGACCGCAAGCAGCTGCTGCGCACCCTGCTGGGGGAAGTCACCGTCAACGCCCACCGCGACCACACCGAGGGCCGGGCTGACCTGCTGCTGCGGTGGAAAGGCGGCGCGATCAGCGAGCTGGCCGTGCCGATCAGGCGCCAGCCCCCCAAGATCCGCACCGACGAGGACACCATCGACCTGATCCGCCGGCTGGCCGTCCACTACCCCGACGCGCAGATCGCCGGCATCCTCAACCGGCAGCACCAGCGCACCGCCAGGGGATTGTCCTACACCCCGGCTAGAGTCCAGACACTGCGGTTCCGCAACGACATTCCCGGCCGCCGGCCCAGCCGCGACCCACAGGAAGGAGAACTGCTCACCGTGGCCGACACAGCCAGGGAACTGGGCCTGGTCCCCTCCACCGTGCACCGCTGGCTGAACGACGGATTCATTCACGGCGAGCAGCTCACCACCGGCGCGCCGTGGCGGATCCGTCTCACCGACGAGATCCGCGCACTGCTCGCCGACGACACCCCCGGCGGCTGGCTCGCCACCCTGGAAGCCACCCACGCCTACGGCCTCTCACGCCAGACCCTCTTGCAGCGCGTCAAGCGCGGCGAAATCCGCGCTGTCTACCTCCGCACCGGACGCAAGAAAGGCCTGCGTATCGCGCCTCCAGCCCCCCAAGAAGGGCTGTTCTGACCGACAAATTCAGCAAAGGAGGACCAGTGTGATCATGCATCCAAGCAGGCGGTGAACTGCCCGGCCCGGTCCCGGATCAAGAACTTGAGGGTGGTGGTCTGATCGCCGAGATCCATTAGCAGGTTGCGGGCTTGCTGGGTCACCCATGGGCTGGTGGGATGGGCGGTTATGCCCGCAAGGTGGACGCGGCGAGTGGTGTGTTCGATGAAGAACAGGACGTACAGGCGGCGCAGGAAGACCGTGTCGACGTGGAAGAAGTCAGCCGCCAGGATGGTGTGGGCCTGGACAGCCAGGAACACACGCTATGTCTGACCGTGCCGATTGGGTGCGGGTCGGTGACGGCGTCGTTGAGGATCTTCCAGACGGTCGACGCAGCGGGTGTGGAGCCGAGGCCGGTGAGTTCGCCGTGGATGCGCCGGTAGCCCAGGCCGGGTTGTCGCGCGCCATGTCCAGTGCCAGATCGCGGACACTCCGGGGACAGGCGGGCGTCCAGGACGACGGTGGGGGTAACGCCAGCGGCGTTTGACGATGTCGGCATTCCAGCGCAGCAGCGTGCGCGATGAGGCGATCAGGCGGGGCTGGCTACGCTGCCTCCCAGGGATGAGCTGGGCAAGCGCGGATAGGATCGCGCGGTCGGCCCAGCAGGGTCTGGGTGTCTTGACGTGGCGCTGGAGAACGGCGATCTGGTGGCGCAGGACCAAGATCTCGGCGTCTTTGGCCAGATCTGACCGTGCGAGAAGGGCCATCCACCCGGGCATTCGCAGCAATGCCGGGTAGGCGAAGCGTGGGGTCACGGGTGCCGGCAGCGCCCGAGCGTGAGGTGTCGGCGCAGCCAAACGTCGAACTAACAGCTCCCGGCCCAGCGGTGTGAGGCCAGGTCAGGCCATGTGACATGGTTCTCGGCACCGACTGGCACCAGCGACCCGTCGGGCTCCCTGCGCAGCAGCAGCCGATCGCGCCCCGAGACGAGCAGGCGCCCGTCGGGCAGCCAGTCGATGGAGAATGGGCCCTGACCGGGTCCGCCACGGTCCAGCCGTGCTTCGGGTCGAGCCGTCGGGATGGCGGACGACGACCTCGCTGCTGCCGTCGATCTCGACGGCAAGGACCCTTGGGTGCCCCAGTCGGACAACCACAGACAGCCATCGTGCCAGCGCGGCGACTCGCCGAACGCCAGGCCGGTCTGCAGGGTTTGCGGTTCGGGCATCAAGCCTCCCTCCAGGCATCTCGTGCGAGCGCCATCCGAGCCAATCGCCCTACCTCCGCTCCGCTGTGGTCCGACGGTGACCTCCGGCGTGGTGCCGAGGCGATATCCCTGCCCAGCTGATGCATCGCTCCTCCTTCCTTCGCTTGGGCGGCTCGCGCTGGGCACCCGAGCCGAGGAGACTCCTGTCGCTTCATCCTTCATCGCTTATCCGACCAAGCCCAGGGCCAGGCAAGCGCGGTGCCGCCGTTGACCAGCCACCTGGCTGCCATGACCGGCAGCCATCCGCGCAGCAGCCTAGTCACGCGCGGCATGACCACCCGGGCCGCGGGGAACGAGGGCGAACCGGTTGCCGTCGGGATCCTCGAACAGCGACCACCAGCCGAACGGCTGCTCGACGGGCGGCTGGGGGAACTGCACGCCGCGGCCGCTCAGCTCCCGGTAGGTCTGCTGCAGGTCCTCGGCGTAGAAGGACACGTTGGAGGTCGGCAAGCTCGGGTCGGCTACGGTCAGCCGCGGTCCTTTGCGAAGCTCCAGGACCACGACCACGGCCTTGTCCGGCGTGCACACCTCCAGCCACCGCTCCTGCCCATAGGCTGCGTCCTGCGCGAGCTCGAAGCCCAGGGTCTCGGTCCAGAACGCCTTGGCACGGTCCTGGTCCTCGACCTCGATGACGACCTGGGTCACCCCACCGATCATGATCAACCCTCCCTTTGATGGTGCTTCTCAGCTGCCGGTTCGGTTCCTTGCACGGGCATGTCCGTCGCCTCCACATCCCCGCCGCTCGCGGCGGCTACCAGCCGGGAGACCACCGTGAGCAGCTCCAGCCACCCGTCGAAGCGCAGCGGGTCGCCGCCGCTGGTCGCCGCTCTCCCGGCCAGTGGCCGCGTTGTCTCGATCCAGATGTGGATCAGCATGTCCAGCGGGGCGTTCACCGCGACTGCACTGTTGTTCAGACGGCATGGCGAAGGACCCTGAGGCGTCAGCGCTCCCAGGCGATCGGGGCGCGGGGATCGGGGGTGTAGGAGCAGTACCGGCCCGTCCGGACGGTGGCGGCAAGGTGCCGCCCCAGCGAGGGATTGGCGCGGGCCAGGTTGGCCATCGCCACGCGGATCGCCCTGCTCGCATTCAGCCGGGCGCGCTCGGCATGCGACGCCGCCCGGCGGTCCCGGCCGCCCAGCCCGACCGCCCGCGCGAGCTCGCCCACCAGGAAGTCCATCTCTTGCCGCGTGTTGGCGACACGGACGGGGTCGTTGAAGCTGTCCGCCTCGTCTAGCTCCGTCTGCAGCTCGTCCAGCCGCGCCTTGTAGGCCGCCTTGGCGGTGGCGTCCAACAACTCCCCGGCATCACCGAGGTCGGGACGCACCGCCAGCTCCGCACCCGCGGCCCGCTCCCGCGACCCCACCGGCGCCGGCCGCGCCGCCTGACCCTCGGCCGCCTCCAGGTCGACCGCGTGGAACTCCCGCCCAGGATGGGCCAGCAGCCGGGCCAGATGGCGCAGGCCCTTGGCGTCCTTGACGCGCACCACCGAGCCGTCGTAGGCGACGGTCCAGTACTCGCCCTCCCGCCGAAACACGTTCCTCGATGCCGCCGCATCGGCGGCCTCCGTGGCCGGCCCCACAGGCACGCTCCCGCCCGCCTCGACCGCTCGGAGCGCCTGGACCCCCTCGACGAGCGCGGCCATCCCAAGGAAGCGGGCGGTAGCAAGCGCCCGATCCAGCAGCCCGTCCGCCCGGCTCCGGTCCCCGGCCTGGCCGCGGCGCAGCAGCATGCGGGCGTACTCATACTGGGTGCGGGCCAGCAACGGCCTGGCCCCTAGCTGGTCGTGGGCGCGGATCGCCGCCTCGTAATGGGTGGCGGCCTCCTCCCAACTGGACGTCACCGTCGCCAGTAGGCCCAGGTAGAACGACGCCGACCCGAGGCACACGAGTGGGTGGGGAATCGTGATGGCGATGACGTGCCCTGCGAGGGGAAGCAGAACCGGATACAGGCTGCGCGCGGCCTTGGAGTCGCTCAGCTGCGCGGACACCAGACAGGCCAGCGCGAGGGTCGCAGGCGATATCTTGTCTCGAGGGAGCCGCAGGATCTCGTGGACCAGGGACTGCAGACCCCGCCGCGCATCGTCGCTGCGACCAAGCTCAGCCTCGGCGAGCACCAGCACGCCCTTTGCGGTCCGCGGAAACTGATCCTCGACCCCCCGCCATGCCTCCCGCAGCTCACCCAGCCGCCCCTGCTCCCAACGCAGCGCGGTGACCTGGCCCTGGTGAACCTGCCGGACGTTCGGCCACCCCGGCTGGAGCGACAGCGCAGCTTCGGCCAGCCGCTCAGCTTCCTCGAAAGAGCCGACCAGCAGCGCGCACATCGCCCGCATCGTCGTCGCCGTCCACTGGTGGACCGGCATGCGGATCTCGTTCGCGAGCCGGGCATGGGCGGCGATGTCGGTCTCGACCGCCTGGATGTCGGCCGATTCCAGCGAGTTGGCCACCCGAATCACCCGGCCGAGCAGTTCCAGCTGGCGGTCGCCGGTCGTCCGTGCCAGCTGCAGCACCTCGCCGGCCAGCGCCGAGCGTTCATCCTGCTCGTCCGGCCCCATCAACGCCAGCCACCGTGCGTGCAGCGCGCTGCCCAGGGCGGCGACATCGCCAACGCGCCGGGCCATCTCGACCGCCTGCCGGCTGAGGGGTTCGGTGCGCTGCGCCTCGTCGCAGGCCGTAAGCTCAGTGGAGAACGTGAGCTCGGTGGAGAGGCGGGCCAGCAGCCGCACGCGAAGGGAGCCGTCCCGTGGGCTGAGGCTGTCGAGCGCTTCGTACAGCAGACCGACGAGCTGTTGGTCGACCCGACCCCGCTCGGCCTGCGGCTCCCCGAAGCCCAGCGCGGCGCGGGCAAGCTGCTCCGGCGAACCGAGCCTCCTGCTCAGCTGGGCGGCCTGCAGGTACGTCTCCTTCGCGTCCGGGTAATCACCCGCTCGAGCCTGGGCTTCGCCCAGCCGCAGCAGCAGTTCGCAGCGGACAGCCTCGTCGGGGCCAGCGAACGTCAGGGCCTGCAGCGCTCGCTGGTACTGCGCGGCCGCCTCCTCGTAGGCGTATATGGCCATGGCCCGCTCGCCGGCCTGGCGGGCGTACTCCAGCGCCTTGGCGGCCTCCCCGGTGGCCGCGACCTCGCCGAAATGGCGGGCCAGCTCAGCGATGTGCGCGCCCGAGCCGGTGCCGTGCAGGCGCTCGATCGCCTCACCGACCCGCCGGTGCAGCTGCATCCTGGCCGGGATCGGCAGCCGCTCATAGATCACCTCCCGCACCAGGGAATGCGAGAAGCGACAGCGGCCGACGGCACCCGGCTCCTCGGCCACCACCCCCAGCGCCACCGCCTCCGACAGCCCACCGAGCACGCGCTCGACCGGCAGCTCGCAGGCGGGGCCGATCAGCGACAGGTCGAACTCCCGGCCCACCACCGCCGCGGCCGACAGCACCTGGACGGCGTCGGCGGACAGCGGCGCCAGCCGCCGCTGGATCACCGCCCGCACGCTGCCCGGGATTGGCACGCCGAGCCGGCCTGGCCGCTCCAGGGTGGCCTCGGTGGCCAGCAGCCGCACGGCCTCCCGGACAAACAACGGGTTGCCCTCGGTCGCCTCGTAGATGGCTGCGATCTTCGTGTCAGAGGGCACAACTCCTGAGAGTCCTTCGATGAGGCCCCTCACGTCTTCGCGATCGAGCCCTCGGAGGGTGGCCAGGTGCCCCTCACGCACCAGGTCCCCCACTGCGGCGCCCAGGCCCAGCGGTCGCTCTGCTTCCATGTCGCGGTAGGTGCCCACCACCAGCAGCCGGGCGCCGCGAAGGTCCCGCGCCAGGAACTGGAGCAGCAGCATGGAGGGGTCGTCGGCGGCGTGGAGATCGTCGAGGATGAGCAGCAGCGGCCGGGCCGTTGCTGCTTGCTTGAAGAAATCGGTGATCGCCTTGAACAGGTAAAAGCGCGCCGCATCGGATTCAGGCGAGGGGTCGGGAGAGGTCGCGGTCGTCCCGAGGCGTTCGGCGAGGCCGGGAATCAGCTGGGCGATGGCGCCCGCCCCGGCACCCAGGTATGCGGCCAGGGTCTCGTCATCGCAGCCATCGGCGAGCCTGCCGATGATCTGCGTCCACGGCCAGAACGGCGGTGCGCCCCCACCCTCCCAGCAGCGACCCCACAAGACGCCGACCCCGCGCTCAACGGCGAGTCCCGCCAGGTGCTCCGCCAGCCACGTCTTGCCGATCCCGGGCTCACCAGCAACCAGGAACAGGCGCCCCCGACCGCCGGCCGCATCCTCCAGGCCGGCCGCCAGCTCCGCCACTTCCCGGTCCCGGCCGACGAAGGCCCACCCGCCCCGACGCCGTGCAGGGTCCCCAGTCTCACCCATCGCACCAGTAGCCTAGGGCGTCGGCCCAAGGAGTGGCCAGGTCAGTGGTCCGGCTTCACCGGCGGAGCAGCACCGCAGGTCATCGGCTTCACTGCACTGCCGCAAACCGGCCATCCGGACTCCTTGACCGGCGCTCGAGCGCGAGGCGCGACCGCCCGGCAGCGCTCGTCCGTCGCGGACCCCGCCAGCCCGGCCTGGAACTCCGACCGCCGGGGCCTCCGCCGCGGCCGCACAACAGTGCACTGGCATTGAACGCCCGGCAGGTGACAGACCGTAGCGGGCGGCTCCCTCCCGCGGGGGAGGGTGAGGTTGGCCAGCGCGGGGTGATCCGCGGGGACGGAGCCGCCGCCTACGGTCCGGGTGGCGGTACCCCGGCGTGAAGGAGTCTTGTGATGTTCGAAGCTGTTGGCAGGTTCATGTTTCGCCGTCGTCGTTGGGTGCTGGCCGGCGCCGGCGTGTTCGTGGTGGCGGCGGCGGTGTGGGGGACGGGCGTGTTCGGCTCGCTGGGCGGCGCCGGCTTCGAGGACCCGGGCAGTGACTCGGCGCGGGCCGCCCAGCAGGTCAAGCGGGTGTTCGGCCGCCACCAGGCCGACGTGGTGGTGCTGTACTCCAGCCCCGAGCTCACTGTGGACGACCCGGCGTTTCGGATCCCGGCGCAGCGCACGCTGGGCGCGCTGCCGCGCCGGTACGTGGCCAAGGTGACCAGCTACTGGGACACCGGGGCGCCGCAGCTGGTGTCGGCGAACCGGCACGCCACCTATGCGGTGCTGGAGCTGGCCGACGCCGACGGCGACGCCCGCCAGGACGCGCTCGCCGAGATCAAGGATGAGGTGGCCGCGCCGGGCCTGACCACCAAGGTGGGCGGGACGGTAGCCATCGACCACGACACCGACACGCAAGTGGCAAAGGACATCGGGCGGGCGGAGAGCCTGTCGATGCCGCTGCTGCTGGTGCTGCTGGTGGTGGTGTTCGGCGCGCTGGCCGCGGCGGGCATGCCGCTGCTGGTCGGCGGGCTGGCCATCCTGGGCGCGTTCACCGCGCTGCGGCTGCTCACCACGGTCACCGACGTGTCGGTGTTCGCCATCAACCTGGTCACCATGCTGGGCCTTGGCCTTGGCATCGACTACGCGCTGTTTGTCGTCAGCAGGTTCCGCGAGGAGCTGGCCGCCCGGCCGCCTGGGCGGCAGGGCGTGCAGGACGCGCTGGTCCGTACCGTCGCCACCGCCGGCCGCACGGTCGCCTTCTCCGGCCTGACCGTGGCGATCTCGCTGGCCGGTCTGCTGCTGTTCCCGCAGATGTTCCTGCGCTCCATGGCCTTTGGCGGCATCGCCGCGGTGCTGGTCGCCATGGCCGGCGCGCTGACCGTGCTGCCCGCGCTGCTTGGGGTGCTCGGCCCGCGTATCAACGCGCTGTCGGTCCCGTGGCTGCGTCGCCGGCGGGGCCGGGCGACCGACGGTGCCGGCGGTTGGTGGTCCCGGGTCGCGCGCAGCGTGATGCGGCATGCCGTGGTGTACGTGGCGGTGATCGTGGTCGGGCTGCTGGCGCTCGGCCTGCCGTTCCGCAACGTGGCGTTCGGCGGCATCGACGCCCGCGCGCTGCCCGCCGACACCGAAAGCCGCCAGGTCAGCCAGACCCTGGACCGCGACTTCACCCGCAACGCCACCACCGCGATCACGGTGGCCATCTCCGGCGCGGACGTCGCCCGCCTGCGCGGCTATGTCGAGCGGCTGCGCGCGGTGCCCGGGGTGACCGCCGCCCAGATCACCCAGACCTCGGCAGCCACCAGCCAGATCGCGGTCCGCTACCGCGCTGACCCTATCTCGCCGCAGGCCAGGCAGCTAGTCGCGGACGTGCGCGCGGTGCCGGCGCCGGCTGGGTCCCGGGTGCTGGTCGGAGGGGACACCGCCGAGCTGGTGGACCTGCTCCAAAGCCTCGGCCGCACCCTGCCGTGGATGGCCGGGCTCGTCGGCCTGGTCACCTTCGTGCTGCTGTTCCTGGCGTTCGGGTCGGTGCTGCTGCCGGTTAAGGCCATCGTGATGAACCTACTGTCGCTGGCCGCGTCCTTCGGCGCGCTAGTGTGGATCTTCCAGCAAGGCCACCTGTCCGGGCTGCTGGGCTTCACCCCCACCGGCACCATCGAGGCCACCCAGCCGATCCTCATGCTGGCGATCGCGTTTGGCCTGTCCATGGACTACGAGGTCTTCCTGCTCTCCCGGATGCGCGAGCAGTGGGACCACACTGGCGACAACACCACCGCCGTGGCCGGCGGGCTGCAGCGCACCGGCCGGATCATCACGAGCGCGGCGCTGCTGATGGTCGTGGTGATCGGGGCGTTCTCCACCTCGGGCATCACCTTCATCAAGATGATCGGTGTCGGCATGATCATCGCCATCCTGATCGACGCCACCGTGGTCCGCGCGCTGCTAGTGCCCGCCACCATGCGGCTACTCGGCCGCTACAACTGGTGGGCGCCCAGACCGCTCGCGCGATTCTGGGACCGGTACGGGCACCGCGAGCACGGCCAACCACTCACTCCGCCCGGGCCGCCGCTCGTCCCAGAACCGCCCGCCGCCGACCGCCCCTGAACATCCCCGCAGGCACCCCGTCGCGGCGGTGACATGACCCAACAGCGGGCCAGGCCTGGAGGTGGCCTGATGCGCGTGCTCAGCGTGACGAACTCCTCGTGGGCCTGGAGCTGCTCACGATGCGCCGCACCGACCCTGACAGGCCACCGACACGGAGGCACGATGATGCAACCGGTACCCGCGCCAAGCCGCGAGCCTCGACCGCCACGGCGCCAGCAGCTCCAGGTCAGGCGGCGGCGCGACCGTCGGCCGGCGAGCCCGGTCGACCGCAGCTGGCGGCCGGACGCTGGCGCGGCGCATGGCAACGGCGCCTACGACATCACCGTGACCCGGGCCAGCTAGCCCCCGTTGGGAGGTCCCACATGGGCGAGCGCACGCGCTATGAGCCCGGCACCTTCTGCTGGGTGGGCCTGGCCGCATCGGATCCCGCCGCGGCGACGGCCTTCTACACCCGCTTGCTCGGCTGGCAGGCGGAGGCGCTGCCGGCGGGCGAGGGCACGTACACGGTCTTGCGCCGCGCCGGCGAGGACGTCGCAATCTTGTACCGGCAGACCGCGCAGGCCCGCGCGGCGGGGGCGCCGCCGCACTGGACTTCCTACATCTCGGTCGAGGACGCCGGCGCAGCCGCGGCGCGCGCCGGTGAGCTCGGCGGCGCCGCGGTCTTCCGTGAGCCCTTCGACGTGCCCGGCGCCGGCCGGGTGGCCGCCATCCAGGATCCGACCGGCGCGGTCGTGTCGCTGTGGCAGCCGCGCCCGCGCATCGGCGCCACGCTCGTCAACGACGTCGGCGCCCTGTGCTGGAATGAGCTGGCGACGACCGACGCCGGGCGGGCGAAGTCGTTCTTCGGCGAGCTGCTCGGCTGGCAGTACCAGACCAGCGACACCGGCGGCGCCATGATCACCAACGCCGGCCGCCGCAACGGGAGCATCCGCGCCCAGACCGGGCAGGAGCGGGGCACCCCCCCGCACTGGCTCCCGTACTTCACCGTCGAAAACGCAGACGACGCCGCGCGCCACGCCGCGCAGGCGGCGGGCGCACGCTCTTGCCGACCACTGAAACCCGCACCGGGCGCTTCGCGGTGATCGCCGACCCGCAGGGCGCCACATTCGCAGCCGCGGCGGGGGATCTGCCGGGACGGCTGCGGCCGGTCGCATGTGCTGCTGCCGGCCTGGCTGCTGTCACGGCGGAAGTACGCGGCTGCGGTGATCTTCGCGGCGGTGGCGCTGCGCGCGGCCGGGTTAAAGGTGTCCGCGGTGGCCGGCCGGCTGCGGCTGCCGGTGCCGGGCGGGGCCGGCCAGCGGTGGAGCGTCCCGGCCTCGACGGCCAGCTCGTGGCTGTCCCGGTTCGCCGCCCGGGCCGGGTGGCTGCGGGCGGGGCTGCTGAGGCTGCTGCCGCTGGCAGACTCGCAGGCCCGGCCGGTCGCGGCGGCCGGGTCGGCCGCCGGGGATGCGCTGGCCGCGCTGGAGGCGGTCACCGCCGGGCTGCGGCGGCGGTTCGGCGGCCTGGACAAGCTGGCGGCGCATGAGGTGGCCGCGCACCTGACCGGCGGCATGCTGCTCGCCCCGCCGCTTCCGGCCCTGGCGGGCAACACGACCCTGATCGCGATGGCCGCCGTTCCCCCTTCCTGACGTCCCGCCGGGCCGGCCAGGGTCGCCGTAAGTCCCGTTTACGGCGATTAGGAGGAGGAAGGTCATGACGGCAGCCGACAGGGAAGCCGCGACCCGGCGGCAGCGGGCGCAGACGATCGCGCTGTGGCGGTGGTCGCTGATCGAGCCGGCGATGGACCCTGCCCTGACATCGCGCCAGCGCGGCCAGATCGTGCGGGGACTGGCCGGCCGCGAGCACGCCGGCCCGTGGGGCCCCGCGGTGAGCGTGTCCCGCAAGACGATCGACCGGTGGATCACCGCCCGGCGCTCCGGGTTCGACGCGCTGGTGCCCGCGCCGCGGCAGTGCTCGCCGCGCACCGACCCGCAGGTGGCGGGCCTGGCGGTCGGGCTGAAGAAGGAGAACCCGGCCCGCACCGCCGCGCAGGTGCGCCGGGTGCTGGCCGCGCAGCTGGGCTGGGCCCCGTCCGAGCGGGCGATCCAGCGCTGGTTCGAGGCCCGCGAGCTGACCACCCGCCCCGGCGGGCAGCCGCCGCAGGCATACGGCCGCTTCGAGGCGCCGAAGGTGAACGAGATCTGGACCGCGGACCTGATGAACGGCCCCGATGCCGGCGGCCGGGCCTGTCACCTGGCCGGCATCATCGATGATCACAGCCGTTTCCTGGCCGGGCACCAGTTCGTCCGCCGCCCGGACGCGATCCGGTTCGCCGGCGTGCTCCGGGCCGCGATCACCGCCCACGGCATCCCCTCGGTCTTGTATACCGATAACGGATCTTGCTTCGCCGATGCCTCGCTGGCCCGGACGTGCGCGAAGCTGGGCATCAGCCTGGTCCGCAGTCAGCCAGGCCGCCCGATGGGCCGGGGCAAGATCGAGCGCGCGTTCGAGACCATCCAGCAGCAGTTCCTGGTCGAGGTCACCGCCGGCGACGACCCGGCCCGGCACCCGGTCACCAGCCTGGAGGAGCTCAACGACCTGCCCGGCCACTGGGTCCGCGAGGTCTACCACCAGCGGGTGCATTCGGAGACCGGGGAAAGCCCGCAGGCCCGGCATGCGGCGGCCGGACCGGCTGCCTCGCCGGACGCCACGCTGCTGCGCGAGGCGTTTTCCTGGAGCGCGGTCCGGCTGGTCCGCAAGACCGCCACCGTGGCCCTGGAAGGCAACGAGTACTCCGTTGACCCGTTCCTGGCCGGCCGGAAAGTCGAGCTGGTCTTCGACCCGTTCGACATGACCCAGCTGACCGTGTACTGGGCCGGGCGCAAGGTCGGCCGCGCGGTGCCGCAGGTCATCGGACGCCACGCCCACCCCAAGGCGCCGCCCGGCGAAGACCCCGAGCCGGTGAAATACACCGGCATCGACTACCTGGGCCTGGTCGCCGCCACCGGGCAGGCCGCCTCCGGCGAGCGGCTGCACCTGTCCAACATCGCCGACGGTGACGGCACCGGGCACGACGACGGCACTGGGCACCAGGACCAGGAGGAGGGGCAGTGAGCGCCCCGGCCATGCCCGCCGCCCAGCTGGCCTGCCTGCTCGCCGGCACCGCCGCCGGGCTGTGCGCCGACACCGCCGCGGTCGCCCTGATCACCGGCCACGGCCACTTCCTGCACCAGCCCGGCTTCCGCCGCGTCATCGCCGCCGGCAGCCCGATGCTCACCGGCGAGCCGGCCGCGGTGATCCGCTGGAGGGCCGCCGTCCGCGCCCTGGACACCGGCCGCCTGCCCTGCTCGACGTCGGAAGAAGCAGTGCTGCGGATCGCCGCCAGCCTCGGCGACCCCGCCATCGGCGTGCACCTGCGGCAGGTCCTGGGCGGCCTGGACCGGCGCAACATCACCCTGGTCACCGCCGCGATCACCGCCGCTAACGGCTGAGCAGCCACTACACCGGAAGGGAACCCCGATGATACAGACCCTGCAGGCCCACTGGGGCTTCACCGTCATGCCGTTCGGGCCGGCGATCCCCGCCGCCAGCCTGTTCGGCTCCGCCGCCCACAAGGAAGCCGTCGCCCGGCTGCGCTGGCTGATCTCCGCCCGCGGCCTCGGGGTGCTGACCGGTGAGGTCGGATCCGGGAAGACCGTGGCCGTCCGCGCCGCCGCCGACGGCCTGGACGCCTCCCGCCACACCCTCATCTACCTGCCCAATCCCCAGATCGGCGTGCGCGGGATCCATGGCGCCGTGGCCATGGCGCTGGGCCAGCCGCCCCGCTTCCACCACGCCACCTTGATCCCCCAGGTCGAGGCCGCGCTGGCCGCCGAGACCGACGAGCGGAACCGGCACGTCATCCTGGCGATCGGCGAATCTCACCTGATGTCGGGCGACCAGCTCGAGGCCGTGCGCATGCTCACAAACCATGACCTCGATTCCCGCTCGCCGCTGACGACCTTGCTGATCGGCCAGCCCACCCTGCGGCGCCGGCTTCGCGTCGGCGACATGGCCGCCCTCGTTATCTTGAGCTTTCGTGTCAGCCAGGGCTGTGACCTGCGGCGTCCCGTCGTGGACAGTGTCGCCGACGGGACGCTCGCAGCGTGATTCCGGTTGTTTCAGCCTCCTTGATCGTTACCTGATCGGGTCTCTCCGCGATGACCGCTGGTCGCCGAGTGCGCGGGCGAGCTGGCGGCGGAGCCGGGCGTTGTCGTCGGCGAGTTGCCTGTTGCGGTCGAGGGCAGCGGTGAGCCTGGCGCGCAGCGACGCATCGGTGGCCCGCTGGCCCGCAGGGATGACGCCGGCGGAGCCGGCGTCATTTGTCTCTTGCCGGAGCCTGCGGATCTGGCCGCTGATGTCGGGCTGGGTATAGAGCCACGACCGCGAGATCCCTGCTGCCTGCGCGACGCCGGCGAACGTCACGGGAGCCCCGGCCCGGCCGAGCTCGCGCAGCGCCTGGACGGCCTTCGCCCGGGTCAGCTCGTGCCGCCGGGCTGCGGCTTCGGAGAGCGGGTCAGGACGCACCGGCGGCCGCCTCCTTTCCTTCGCCGCCGTCGGCTTCGAGGGCGGCGATGATGTTGTCCAGGTTGCCGGCGACCTGCCGGTTCATCTCGGCAAGACGGGCGTGGCCGTTCGTCTCGGCGGCGGTGATGATCTGCAGGGTCTGCTGCCGCTGGGCATGATGCTGCGGAAGGAACTCGGCCGTAGTCAGGAACATCGGGCAAGTCAAACAAGAATTCGCATGCGGGCAGGTCTTGACTACCGGCAGCTGGCAGTAGCCGTTCGGGAGCGACTGGGTGGCCCGGGAGAGCTGCTGCTTCGCCCAGGCGGCCTCGGCGAGGGACCCGGCCGGGTCGAAGCTGACGGTCTCGCCGCGGGCGTTGACCTTGCGGGCGGCTTCCCAGTGCCGGCGGACGGTGGTGTCGGTCAGCCGGGCGTAATGCGCCGTCATTTCCGGAGTCTCGTGATCGAGGATCTTCTGGACGACATGCTGGGGGACGTCACGGTTGATGAGGGTCGTCCCCAGCGAGTGGCGGAACTGGTGCGGGGTGAGCCTGATCGGGGAGCCGTCCTGGCCTCGGATGTCGCAGCGCGCCAGCCAGCGGCGGAGCCCGCCGCGGTAAGCATCGCCGTTCGCCGGCACCGTGCCGGCGATGTTCTTCGTGGGCCGGGGAAACAGGACAGGGGTCCCGCCGGGCCAGCGGGCGGCGTTCCGCTGCCGCTGCCGCCCGATCTCGGCGACGAGCTCGTCATCAACGGGGACAAGAGCCTCGCGTTTCATCTTGTGGTTGTAGTAGCGCAGGTAGGGCTGCCCGTCGCCGTCGGCCACGATGCAGTCCGACGGCAGCTTGCAGGCGTCGCCGACGCGCAGCCCGCACCGGATCAGGATGAGCGTGATCAGGCGGCGGCCGGGATCGTCCCACCTGTCGAGGTTGGCGGGGTCCTCGATCTGGGCCATGACATGCTCGGCGAGCGCCCGGGGCAGCCTTTCCCCGCGCTTGGGGTAGTCCTCGGGAAAGATCATCGCGCCGGCGGGCAGGCCGGGATCCCACTCGTGCTGGCGGACCGCGGTGAGGAAGCCGTTGAGGTTCTCGATGTGCTCCCTTTGCAGCTTCCTGCCGCCGAACTCGGCATGCAGGGCGGCGAGGTAGCGTTCGAGCAGCGGCCGGGTGACCGCCTCGATGCCGGCGCTCTCGCTCTGGCCTGCCAGCCAGGATCCGAAGTGCGTGAGGACCCGGGCGCCGCGGGCGGGCAGGCCGGCGCTCAGCCCGGTGGCCAGCCGGTGCCGGCACCAGCGCTTGGCCAGGTCCTTCAGCCACGGCTGCGGGATGCCGCCGAAGCGCACGTGCGCGATCGGGTCGCTGATGCCGAGGTTGCGCAGCCGCCAGGTGTCACGGGGGTATTCCACGTCCCAGCCGCGGCCGAAGGCCAGTTCCTCGACCTGCCGTCGGGCATAGACGATCAGCGACCGGGGCGTGGTCGCGGAGACGCCGGGCTGTCCGGGCGGCGGCTCGTGCTGCCGCCACCTGTCCTCGTCCCAGTCCAGCAGGGACGTGACGCCGGCGCCGGCGGTGAAGATGACCGCCCGCTGGGCCTCGCCCGGGTCGACCTTCTGCCGCCCCGCGTCGCTGCGGACCTGGAACGCGTACTGCCATTCCAGCCGCAGTTGCGGGGACAGTGTCCGCATGCTGATGCGGTCGCGGCCGAGTTTCGCCTCGTCACCGTAGCCGGCGGCGAACTCGCGGGGGTCCGGGCAGCCGTGCAGCGACCAGGCGGACGCGTGGGCGTGGCAGAACACGGCACCGGGCCGGGCCCACAGGCCGCAGCCGGGAATCAGGCAGGTGACTTGGGGATCCGGGTGCGTCACGGGCGGCCCGGCCGCGATCCACGCACGGGTGTCCGGCCGGCCGGCGCGGCGGTAACGCCCGTAGTGCCCTTGGCAGAATCCCAGCATTCTGCTGGCGTATTCGCATCCGGGGACCTGGCATGCCGCCGGCACTGACCGCGGGCGCCATTCGGGATCGGCCGTGGCGGCGAACTCCGCGAAGTCCGGTTTCCGGACGAGCCACTGCTGGTAGTGCCACCGGCAAAGGCCCCTGTTCCGGCCTGGCCGCTCGCAGCCGTCCGCCAGGCACGGGGGTCCGCCGAAGACCGGGTCCCTCGGGTCGAACCCGAGGACCTCGCCGCGGAACCCGGGCCGGACGGCGGCCATCAGCGCGGCCAGCAGCCCTGGGTATGCGGCCGGCTCGCGGGCCGGCTGACCGGCGGTCACGAGGCATCCTCGCCGCCGGCGACCGCGGTCACCGTGACGCGGACGCTGCCGCGGCGGGCACTGGCACGCAGCCAGACGGCGGATCCGCGGGCGGCGGGGACCTCGAGAACATCGTCCAGGCCCAGGGCCTGCTGCCAGGCCGTGAACGCGGCCCGCGTGCCGGCACCGGCGATGCTGCCGGACAGGCTTCCGCCGGACTGGCCGACGGCCCACGCGATCAGCGGGAGGCCGGGATGGGCGTCCAGGATGGCGGCCAGCTCGCGGACGGCCTCCCGCTGCCACCGTTCCCGGTCGGCCCGCGTGACCCAGCCGCCGGTCACCAGGTCACCTCCCGCCCGGTCAGCCAGCCGGCCTTCTCCAGCGCCGCCCGCGCGTCTTCCGCCGTCAGGTGGCCATATATCGCGGATGTCGTGGTCACCGATGAGTGGCCGAGCAGCTTGGAGACGACCTCGATGGACACGCCGTCGCGCAGCCACCTGGTCGCCGCCGAGTGCCTGAACCAGTGCGGGTCGAACGCGATCCCGGTCCTGGCCCGGATCCGCAGCACCAGGTCATAGGCCGCCTGATACGCCCACGCGTGTCCCTTCGGCTCGGCCCAGATGTTGACCAAGACATGGTCGCTGTCGATGCCGCCGTACTCCTCGTGCAGGTAGTCGGCATAGAGACGGATCAGCTCCGGCCCGACGGGAACCGTCCGGCCGCCAGACTTGGCCCTCGCCCCGTTCGCGTTCTCCCGCGGGACAATGCTGACCTCCTGCTCGGCCGCGGCGATGTCCTCATGACGGAGCCCGAGGGCCTCGCCGGCTCGGCAGCCGCTTTCGTAAAGCAGGGCGAAGAAGAAGCGGTCCCGCAGCCGGGTGCAGGCATCGAGGACCGCCTGCGTCTCGGCAACCGTGAGGACCCGCGGCAGTTTCCTCGGCGCCTTCAGCGAGATGGCCCGGCCACGATACGGCTTGCTCTTGCTGACGTGGTGCAGGAACGGCTTCCAGCCGCCCCGCCCGCCGATCCTCCGCGCAGCCATCAGGTCGCCGACCTCTGCGCCGTTGCGGGCCTGGTGCGCATAGAACGCGCTGACGGCCGCGAGCTTGCGGTTCACCGTCGAAGCGCTGACCTCCGCGGCCGCCATCGGCAGCACCGCGACCTCGCCGGACCGGCCCGCCGGGGGAAGCCGCAGCCAGGCGACGAACTCCCCGATGTCTTCCAGCTTGGCCTCGCGCCAGTCGAGAGAACGGAAGCCAAGGAACTGCCAGTAATTCTTGAGGTCGTGCGCGTATGCCTTGACCGTGTTCGGCGACCGGCCGATATCGGTCAGATAGGCCAGGAAACGGTCGACCGGAACGACCGGCACGTCGTCGTCCCCGAGAACCGTCCACGATCGTGTCCCCGAGCCGGGGATCACCACCGGATGCACGAGCATCGTCTCCTCCTTGAACTGCGTCATGGGCAAGGCAGGAGATAACCACGGATGAACCGCCATCCAGGCAGGCGAGAACGCTCGTGGTGGACGTTAAAGACACGTCAGCTGAGGCTTGAGATAACCCTCGACCAGCGCGTCCAGCTCCGCTATCACATTCCCGCGCCCGCGCTCAGCCCGCAGGAAGCCAGCGGGTACATCCGGCGACACCTCGAACACGCCGGCCGGACCGACACCCTGTTCTCCGACGTAATCCAGGGTTGCCAGCGGGCGTCCGCCACGGCCGGTGACGGTCCTGGTTTGCCCGTTTCTCCTTCCGTCGCGGACGGGTTATCTGGGGGGCCTCCGCCACGCGGGGCAGTCGACAACAGAGCTCATCCCGCTGCGGCCTCTCGTCCCCGCGCCATCAACAAGCTGTCGGCCGGCGCGCTGCTCGCGGCCTACAGCACAGGCAAGACCATCGTCGACGAATCCTCCGCCCGCACCGCCATCAGCGAGGAAGCCGCCGCCGCGACAGACTGACCACCACGCCGCCACCCAGTCCACCAGAACCCCGCCGGGCACCCCGCCCGGCGGGATTCTTCACGCCCCGCCATCCCCACCCTGAGTGTCGCCGTCATGGACATCCTGAGCGACGGCGAACACCTGTCCTGCTGATCCAAGGCAGCGCCGACACCATCGTCCCCCCCGCCCTCGCCGACACCTTCGCCCGCGCCCGCCCCGGCCTGGTCACCTACCTGCGCGTCACCGGCGCCGACCACGTCTCCGCGATTGACACCGACCCCAGCGGCTACCGCGCCGCCCTCACCAGGTTCCTCAACCGATTCCCATAGCCACGCGACCCGCAGTCGCGTGTCGCGGGCGCCCTGGCAGAACGTACATCTGTGGCCGGGATTGGATACGAGCCCTTCGCTGTCACGCCGAGTGGCAGGCACTCTACGTCCGCGCGAGGGTCGGCTGCCGAACCGACGGCCGCTAACGACGTTGTGCGCGATTGAGGTTGGGTCGAGCTGGCCAGGCGGGTCGGCGGCGGGTGATCAGCGGCGGGCTGCCCGGTCGGAGACAAGGCCGGCGATTGCCCGGTGAGTCTCGTCGTAGTACTCGCGGCGGCCGG
>WNFY01005192.1_pt1 | contig 20526 bp, 19 predicted proteins | sample 5400091 | NCBI WGS metagenome assembly WNFY01 (sample SAMN13153364, study PRJNA577476) | soil metagenome | isolation source: 60 cm soil or saprolite under grassland replicate 1 | place: USA:California | collected 2016-06-15
CGCAGGACCTCCGCCAGTGACCGGCCCGCGGCGATGCCGTTTTGCACGCGGCAGATGGCGCGGACTTCCTCCGCGAGGATCCACAGCACGCGCGGAGGCGCCTCGCCTTCGCCGCGCAGGCCTTCGAGCATGCGCGCCAGCCGCGCGCGCTCGCCCGAGAGCATCGCTTCGCTGAGCTTGAGAGCGTCGTAGCGCGCCACGCTCATCACCGCCTCGCGCACGGCGTCGAAGTCGAGCTCCCCGGCGGGCAGGAGCAGCGCGAGTTTCTGGATCTCCTGGTGCGCGGCCAGGAGATTGCCTTCGACGCAGTCGGCGAGGAACTGCAGGGTCTCCGGGTTTGCGCGCTGCTTCTGCCGCGCGAGGCGAGCGGCGATCCATGCGGGAAGCCGCGCGCGCTCGACCGGATAGACGTTGACGACTATTCCTTCGCGCTCGAGCGCCCCGAACCACGAGGACCCCTGGCCGGCCTTGTCCAGACGCGGCAGCGTCACGAGCGTGAGCGCCTCGGGCGGGAGCCTTCCGCAAAAGGCTTCGATCGCCTCGGCGCCGTCGGCTCCGGGCTTGCTGGAGGCGAGCCGCAGCTCGATCAGCTTCTTGTCCCCGAAGAGCGAGCGGCTTGCGCCGCTCGCGGCGAGCTCGCCCCAGTGGAAGCCGCGCTCCGCCGCGAGGACGACCCGTTCCGAAAATCCGCCTGCGCGCGCGCGCGCGCGGATCGCGTCGGCGGCCTCGAGCGCAAGCAGCGGCTCGTCGCCGTGGATCACATATAGCGGGCGCAGCTCGCGCGAAAGGTGTGCATCCAGCTGCTCGAGCCTGAGAGCGGCCATGCCTATTCGATGGGGGCCGACGCCGGCTTGGCCGCGACCAAGTGCTGCATGATCTGCCGCACCATGTCCCTTTGCATGTCCCGGTAGAGCAGCGCTTCCTCGGCCTCCTTGGCGAGCACCTGCGCGTCGCTGTAGGTCATGTCGCGCGTGAGAAGGATTTCGCTCGTCGGCAGGTACACCTGCGCACCCTTCGCGTCGGTAACGCGGAATCCGACGCGGTAGCGCAACTGATATTCGCTCACCCGGCCCGCGGCGCTGAAGGAAAGAATGATCTTTTCGCGCAGCTCCTGGGTGAAGCCGAACACGGCCTGCGCGTCGCGCGGGCTGTCCACGAGGCGCGTCTTGCTCGCCGCGGCGACGTTGCGCTTCAGCTCGACCACGAGCGGGTTGTTGCCAGGAATGTAGAGCGTCTCGAAAGGCATCTGCGCCTGGCTGCGCAGATGGAAACCGCAGGCCGCGAGGAGCGCGGCCGTCACGCCGGCGAGGGCGGTACGCAGGGACCCTTTAAACGACCACATTGACGAGCCGTCCGGGGACCACGACGACCTTCTTCACCGCCTGGCCGTTGGTGAAGCGCGTCACCGCGTCGTGGGCGAGGGCAAGGCGCTCGAGCTCTCCGCGGCCGGCGGATTTCGGCGCGCGCATGTGGCCGCGCAGCTTGCCGTTGACCTGGAGGACGAGCTCGATTTCGTCCTGAATCAGCGCCGATTCGTCGACCTCGGGCCAGCGCTCGCGCATCACATCCCCCGTCGGCCTCAACTCGCGCCAAAGTGTGTGACAGATGTGCGGGACGATCGGCGAGAGCAGCAAGACCGCGGCTTCGAGTGCTTCCTGGCGAACTGCACGGGCGACCGAGCTCGTGTCGGAACACTTTGAAAGTAAATTCATGAATTCCATAACCGCAGCGATCGCGGTGTTGTACTTCAGCCGACGGCCGTAGTCGTCTGTGACTTTCGCGATAGCGCTGTGGAGCGCAAAACGTACCTCCCGTAGTTCCGGGCTCAGCTCACCATTGGTGTATCCGGATTCAAGACCTCCGGATACATGTTCATATACGAAACGCCACAACCGGTGCAAGAACCCGCCGACGCCTTTGATACGTTCGCCAGACCACACCAGACTATCTTCAGGCGAGGATTCGAACATCATATAAAGCCGCGCGGTGTCGGCGCCGTACTTCTCGATGAGGTCCTGCGGATCGACGCCGTTGTTCTTCGACTTCGACATCGTGCCCAAGCCGTCAGACTCCACCGGCTTGCCGTCGGAACGCAACACCGCGCCGACACGCTGGCCCTTGTCGTCGTGCTCGAGCTCCACGTCGGCGGGGTTGTAGTACGTGATGCGGCCGCTCGCTTCCTTGCGGTAGAAGATCTCGTTCAGCACCATGCCCTGCGTCAGCAGGCGCATGAACGGTTCGTCCACCCCCGGAACGAGACCGAGGTCGCGCATCACCTTGGTCCAGAAACGCGAGTAAAGCAGGTGCAGGATCGCGTGCTCGATGCCGCCGATGTACTGGTCGACCGCCATCCAGTACTTCGCGCGCCCGTCCACCATGCTTTTCCTCTGGTCCGGGCAGGCAAAGCGCATGAAGTACCAGGACGAGTCGACGAAAGTGTCCATGGTGTCGGTTTCGCGCTTCGCCGCTTTCCCGCATTTCGGGCACTTGCAATTCACGAACGACGGTGTTTTCGCAAGCGGATTGCCGGTGCCGTCCGGGACGAGGTTTTCCGGGAGGACGACCGGAAGCTCGCCGTCGGGCACCGGCACATCGCCGCAAGCGTCGCAATGGACGATCGGGATGGGCGTGCCCCAGTAGCGCTGGCGCGAGATGCCCCAGTCGCGAAGGCGCCAGGTGACCTGTTTGTCGCCGAGGCCTTTCGCCTTGAGGTCGGCGGCGATGGCGTCCACCGCCGCCAGGTAGTCGAGGCCGTCGTAATTTCCCGAGTTGATGCAGCGGCCGTAGTCCGCGTACCACGGCTGCCAGGCGTCAGGCGAGTACGGTTTGCCCCCGACGTCGATCACGGGCCTGATCGGCAGGCCGTACTTCTTCGCGAAAGCAAAATCGCGCTCGTCGTGCCCGGGCACGCCCATCACCGCGCCCTCGCCGTAGGCCATCAGCACGTAGTTGCCGACCCAGACTTCGATTTTTTCGCCGCTGATCGGATGCGTGACGAAGAGCCCGGTGGGCATGCCCTTCTTGTCGAGCTGTGCGAGGTCGGCCTCCATCACCGGGCCGCGCTTGCATTCCTCGACGAAAGCGGCGAGCGTCCTGTCCGACCGGGCCGCATGCGCGGCGAGCGGGTGCTCCGCGGCCACCGCGCAGAAGGTGGCGCCCATCACGGTGTCGGCGCGCGTGGTGAAGACGCGCAGCACTTTTTGCTCGCCCGCAAGTTCGTAAGGGAAACCGATGTTGACGCCGTGGCTCTTGCCGATCCAGTTGGCCTGCATCGTCTTCACGCGCTCGGGCCAGCCGGTGAGCGAGTCGAGCGCCGCGAGCAGCTCGTCCGCGTATTTTGTGATCGCCATGTAGTACATTGGGATTTCGCGCTTCTCGACGAGCGCCCCGGTGCGCCAGCCGCGGCCGTCGATCACCTGCTCGTTGGCGAGCACCGTCCGGTCGACCGGGTCCCAGTTCACCGTGCCGGTCTTCTTGTAGACCAGGCCGCGCTCGAGCATGCGCAGGAACAGCCACTGGTTCCAGCGGTAGTAGCCGGGCGAGCAGGTGGCGAGCTCGCGCTCCCAGTCGATCGCGAAGCCGAGCGAGCGCAGCTGGCCCTTCATGGCGGCGATGTTGTAGTAGGTCCACTTCGCCGGCGGCACGCCGTTCGCCATTGCGGCGTTTTCGGCGGGCAGACCGAAAGCGTCCCAGCCCATCGGCTGAAGCACGTTGAAGCCCCGCATCCGATGGAAGCGGGTCATCACGTCGCCGATGGTATAGTTGCGCACGTGCCCCATATGCAGCTTGCCCGAAGGGTAGGGAAACATCGACAGGCAGTAGAACTTCGGGCGGCCGCCCTTTCCGGGCGGCTCCTCGGTCGCGCGAAACGCGCGGGTCCGCTCCCAGTGCTCCTGCGCTTCGCGCTCGACGATCTCGGGGTGGTACTGGGGCTGCATGAGCGGGTTCGGGAAAAGCTTGGATTATAGCCGTGCGGGTCGGCGGCGCGCCGCATCCGCCTCGCGTTCTATCAACGCAACGCAAACCGATTGGAGTGAATCGTGATGAGGCAGTGGTCGATAGTCGCGGCGCTCACGCTGGGCGCAGGCGCCGCGATGGCGCAGTCCGAGTCCAACTCGAAGCGGGCGCAGCCCGCGCCGCTCGCCATGGTCGAAGCGGTGCAGATGCCCGCCTGGCTGGAGCGCGGCGGAGCGAGCCATCCGCTCGCGTCGGGCATGGGGCTCCAGGACAACGACCGGGTGAAGACCGGGGCCCACTCGCGCCTGCTTCTCAGGACCGCAGACGGCAGCGCGGTGAAACTGGGCGAGAAAGGCTCGCTCTTCCTCGGCGCGATGCAGATGCGCGGCGACAAGGTTTTCGAGGCGACGCTGAAGCTGGCCGAAGGGGCGTTCCGCTACACCACCGAGGTGTTCTCGCAATTCCGCGGCAGGCGCGAGGTGAACATCAGCATCAAGACCGTGACCGCCGGCATACGCGGCACCGACCTGTGGGGCAAGTCGGCGCCGGACCGCGAGGTCGTCTGCCTGATCGAGGGCAAGATCGAGATCACCCCGCCGAACGACGCCCCGTTCACCATGGATCAGCGGCTGTCCTATTATGTCCGAGAAGGCGGGCTGTCGCGGCCGGTCGCGACGGTGATGCCGGACCAGCTGAGGGAATGGGCGGCGGAGACCGAAACCCAGGAGGGCCGGGGCGTTTCGACGCGCGGCGGCAAATGGAAAATCACGGCCGCCTCGGGGCTCACGTACCCGCGGGCATTCGATCTTTACAGGGATCTGCGCAACGCGGGATATCCGGCCGAGATGATTCCAGAAAAGGTCAAGGACAAGCGGGTGTACAACGTGCGGCTTTCCGATTTCACGACGAAGAAAGACGCCGAAGCCGTGGCGAACGCGCTCAAGCAGCACGCCCAGCTCGGGAGGCACGCGTACAAGGTCGGCACCTAAACCCTGATCCGACCGGCCGCGGGCAGGCGCTGAAGTAAAATGAGGCCTTTCGCGCCGGTCCGATGTCGCTCCTCGAAAACCTCAATCCCGAGCAGCTCGCCGCAGTCACTCTTCCCGATCAGTCGGCGCTGATCCTCGCCGGCGCCGGCTCGGGGAAGACACGCGTTCTCACCACCCGCATCGCCTGGCTGATCCAGACCGGGAATGTGAGCCCGAACGGCGTTCTCGCCGTTACCTTCACCAACAAGGCGGCACGTGAGATGCTCACGCGCATCTCGGCGATGCTGCCGATCAGCACCCGCGGCATGTGGGTCGGCACCTTTCACGGCCTGTGCAACCGCTTTCTGCGCGCGCACTACCGCGACGCCGGTCTGCCGCAGCTCTTTCAGATCCTCGACTCGCAAGACCAGCACGCGGCAGTCAAGCGCGTGCTAAAGGCGCTCAGCGTCGACGAGGACAGGTTCCCGGCGCGGGAGGCGCAGTATTTCATCAACGCCGCCAAAGAGGAGGGCAGGCGCGCGCGGGACGTCGAGGTCGGTGACGAAATCGCCCGCCGTTACGCCGAAATCTACGCCGCCTACGACGAGCAATGCCAGCGCGAGGGCGTGGTGGATTTCGCGGAATTGCTGCTGCGCACCTTCGAGCTCCTTTCCAGGAACGAGATCCTCCGCGAGCATTACCGGAACCGCTTCCGGCACATCCTGGTGGACGAATTCCAGGACACCAATCGCCTTCAGTACCGCTGGCTGAAGCTGCTCGCAGGGCCGAAAAACGTCGTGTTCGCCGTCGGCGATGACGATCAATCCATTTACCGGTTTCGCGGGGCGCACGTCGGCAACATGGCCGAATTCGAGCGCGATTTCCATGTCGAGAACGTCATACGCCTCGAGCAGAACTACCGCTCGCAAGGGCTCATCCTCGCCGCGGCCAACGCGCTCATCGCCCACAACAAGAAGCGCCTCGGCAAGAACCTGTGGACCTCCGCCGGGCACGGCGAGCCGGTGCGCATCTACCAGGCGCAAAGCGACGGCTACGAGGCGAGCTGGCTCACCGAGGAAGTGCAGGCCCTGAAGCGCGGCGGACTGCGTCTTGCCGATATCGGGGTGCTGTACCGCTCGAACGCGCAGTCGCGGGTGATCGAACATTCGCTTTTTTCCGCCGGCTTGCCGTATCGCGTGTACGGGGGCCTGCGTTTCTTCGAGCGCATGGAAATCAAGCACGCGCTCGCGTATCTGAGGCTTGCGGCCAATCCGGACGACGACGGGGCTTTCCTGCGGGTGGCCAATTTCCCGGCGCGCGGAATCGGCGCGCGCTCACTCGAAACCCTGCAGGACGCGGCGAAGGCCGGCGGCGCGAGCCTCTACAAGGCGGCCTCCGGCCTTTCCGGGAAAAGCGGCGCGGCGGTTGCCGCGTTTCTGCGCCTCGTCGAATCGCTCAAGGTGGAAACACAGCGGCTGCCTTTGCCCGAGACCGTGGAGATCATGATCGAAAAGAGCGGGCTCGTCGCGCATTACAAGGCGGAAAGAGACGGTGCAGACCGCGTCGAGAATCTGAACGAGCTGGTGAACGCGGCCGCTGCTTTCGTGCACGAGGAAAAAGAACACGATCTTTCGGCCTTCCTGGCGCACGCCTCGCTCGAGTCGGGCGAGAACCAGGCGGCCGAGGGCACCGACGCGCTGCAGCTGATGACGGTGCACTCGGCCAAGGGCCTGGAGTTTCACGCGGTGTTCATCACCGGACTGGAAGAGGGCCTCTTTCCCCACGAGCAGAGCGTTCTCGAAGACGACGGCCTGGAAGAAGAACGCAGACTGATGTACGTCGCGATCACCCGGGCGCGGACGCGGCTCTACCTCTCTTTCGCCCAGACGCGCATGCTGCACGGGCAGACCCGCTACAATGTCGCGTCGCGCTTCCTCGATGAACTCCCGGAGGAAGTCGTGAAGCGTCTCACGCCGCGGCCGGGGCACGCCAGATTCGATGACGTGGCGTGGGCACCCGGGCCGGCAAAGGGGTACGCCAGAACGACCGGCCATGGGTTCCGTATCGGCCAGTCGGTGCTGCACCCGAAGTTCGGCCAGGGCGTCATCGTCAACGCGGAAGGATCCGGCACCGACGCGCGCTTGCAGATCAACTTCGGCAAGCAGGGGATGAAATGGCTCGCGCTGGAATACGCCAAGCTGACCGCCGCGTAGCGGCGGCCAGCCCTCAGGGTTTGTCGAACAGCGGCAACTGGCTCGCGCCGACGAGCACCGCCTGTTCCACGGCGCGCTTGGCTTCGTCGAGCGTGGCGGCTTCGCCGGAATGATCGCCCGCCTGCCAGCGGTAGATCCCGTCCCATTCCTTCTTCGGGCCGAGCTTGACGAGCCCGAGCCGCTCGTTGCCGAGCCAGTAGCCGTGGGACAGGTAGCCGCGTTCCCAGAAGGCCTGCTTCCTCGAGCGCTTCGGCATCCGCTTCTCCCCAGCGCGCATTCTACTCACGCGCGGGGGTTGCGGGGGAGAGGGTCACGGGCCCTCTACCACAGCGCGCCGATCGAAATCAGCCAGTAGCGGGCGAAACGCCCCGCCGCCTGAAAGAGCATGATCGAAAGCCAGTTGAGCTTGAGCCAGCCCGCGGCGACGCAAAGCGCGTCGCCGACGAAGGGCAGCCACGCAAATACGAGAAGGGGCGCGCCGTAACGCCGCAAGCGATCGAGATGCATGAACGGCTTCCTCGAGCCGATGTAGCGTCCGATCAGGTACGAGGTCATGCCGCCGAGCGTGTTGCCGAGGGTCGCGACCGCGAGCGCGGACCAGAGCAGCTCGCCGTGCATTCTCAGCACCGCGAAGAGCATCGCTTCCGAGCTCAAGGGAATGAGCGTCGCTGCGAGAAATGTCGCAGCCAACAGGGACGCGAGGCTTGCCCCGGGTGAAAGAAGGCTTTCCACGCGGAGAGCATAGCAGCCTCTGGCTTAGGGAATATAAAAGGGGGTGTGCCCCCCTTTTTCGACAACCTCATAGAGGGAAATTTCCGTCTCGTGTACAGTATCGAAAGCTTCCTAAAAGAGGACCCCCCCTTTGGGGGGTACGAAAAACAGCGTGAAAAACGACTATCTGGAGCGGATCCTCCGGGCGCGCGTGTACGACGTGGCGGTGGAGACGCCCCTGGAAGTCGCGCCCAATCTCTCGGCGCGGCTCGGCAACCGGGTGCTTTTGAAGCGCGAGGACATGCAGCCGGTGTTCTCCTTCAAGTGCCGCGGCGCCTACAACAAGATGGCGAATCTGTCCGCTGCGGCGCTCGCCCGCGGAGTCATCGCCTCTTCGGCCGGCAATCACGCTCAAGGCGTGGCGCTGGCCGCGCAGAAGCTCGGCTGCGCGGCGGTGATCGTAATGCCGTCCACCACCCCCAAGATCAAGGTCGACGCGGTCAAGGCCCGCGGGGCGGAAGTGCACTTGCACGGCGATACCTACGACGAGGCGCACGTCGAGGCGAAGCGCCTGGCAAAGGCGCGCAGGCTCGGCCTTGTTCACCCCTACGAGGATCCGGACGTGATCGCGGGCCAGGGCACGATCGGAATGGAAATCCTGCGTCAGACCGCGCACCCGATCCACGCGGTCTTCGTGCCGATCGGCGGCGGCGGGCTCGTTTCCGGCATCGCTTCCTACATCAAGCGGCTGCGCCCGGCGATCAAGGTCGTCGGCGTCGAACCGGTGGACGCCGACGCCATGGCGCGCTCGCTCAAGGCCGGACGGCGCGTCGTGCTCGATCACGTGGGTCTTTTCGCCGACGGGGTCGCCGTAAAGCAGGTCGGCGAGCTGACGTTTCGCCTGTGCAGGGAGCTCCTCGACGGCGTGATCCTCGTCGACACCGACCAGATATGCGCGGCGATCAAGGACGTGTTCGAGGACACGCGCACGATCCTCGAGCCCGCCGGCGCACTGGCGATCGCCGGCGCCAAGGCTTACGTCGAGAAATCCGGCGTGCGCGGAAAGAAGCTCGTCGCTGTCGCCTCGGGCGCGAACACGAATTTCGACCGGCTGCGCTTCGTCGCCGAGCGCGCCGAGGTGGGCGATCGGCGCGAGACGATCCTCGCGGTCACCATCGCCGAGCGCCCGGGCAGCTTCAAGAAGTTCTGCGCGAGCGATCCGGAGGGACGCGCGCCGCGCCGCCGACGAGTTGCTCTACCGCTTCGAGTTTCCGGAGCGGCCCGGCGCGCTGATGCGCTTTCTGTCGGGCATGCGCACCGACTGGAACATCAGCCTGTTCCACTACCGCAATCAGGGGAGCGACTACGGCCGGGTGCTGGTCGGCATGCAGGTGCCGCGCCACGAGATGCGCGAATTCCAGCGTTTTCTCACCGAGCTGGGCTATCCATGCGTGGACGAGAGCCGCAATCCGGCCTACCGACTGTTTCTGGGCTGAGCTAGATCTTCGGCTCCTCTCCGAAGTACCCGGGAGCGATCTCGCCGGCATAGCACGCTGGTGAGGAGAAGGCCTGCGGGCTGTCGAGGAACTTGAGCCCCTGCGGCTCGCGGCGGTACACGCCGCGTTCGGTGACGACGAAATCCACGGGAACGTCGTGCGGCTGAGGGTGTATCGTCTGCAGGAAGGCCTGCTCGTAAGCGATCCCGACGACGCGCGGCCGCTTGGTGAGCGCCGCGAGCGTACGGTCGAAAAAACCGCCGCCGTAGCCGAGCCGATAACCCTCTGCGTCCCACCCGAGCATAGGCAGGAGCACGTGGTCGGGGCTGAGCTCGGGCGAGCCGACGGGGTACGGGATGCCGAGTGGCCCTTCGGCCAGTTCCACCCCGGGTTTCCATTCGCGAAAAACGAGCGGGGTCTTGGGCGCCACGACGACCGGCAGCGCGGTCCTCGCCCCGCGCCGCCGCAAGGCCGCAGCCAGATGACGCGCGTCGTATTCGTTCCTGTACGGCCAACAAAATGCGAGGATTCCGTGCACCAGATCGGGCAACGCGCGTTCAAGGTGATGGTCGATCCGCGAGCGCAGCCCGGCGAGCGCCTCTGGGGCGAGCGCTTCGCGTTCCCGCAAAAGCCTTGTGCGTTCGTTCCTGCGCCAGGCGGAAAGCTCGGAAGGAGTCATGTACGGAGGCTTTCATCTGGCACGGAAAATGCCTGTATTCTATCAAAGGAGGAAGTAAATTTTGATACGAGCGCTGCCCCGTTCGCTTTGCCTTGCTGTCGTCCTCGCCGCGGCCGCTCCCGGCTACGCGGCGAAGCTCGACCCGCAGGACGCGGCATTGCTTGCCGCCCGCGACGCGTTCGAAGCGAATCACCGGACCAATCTCGCAACGCTCGCTCCCAAGCTCAAAGGCCATCTGCTCGAGCCCTACGTCGAGTACTGGCAGCTCTTCTTCAGGCTTCCCGGTGCATCCGCGGAAGACGTTCGCGACTTCCTTTCCCGGTACCCGGGTACCGCGCTCGCCGAGCAGCTGCGCGCCGATTGGCTCAAGGTGCTCGGCAAGAGCGGACGATGGGAGTTGTTCCAGGCGGAGTATCCGGCGCTCTCCGGCGATGATCCCGACGTGACCTGCTATATGCTGCTCGCGCGCTGGAAGCGCGAGGATGCGTCGGTGCTCGGCGATTTCAAAGCCTTCTGGAATGCGCCGCGTGAGCTTCCCGAAGGCTGCCTCGCTCTGGCCCGGGCGATCCTGAAGGCCGGCGAACTCGGCTCGCGCGAAGCTTGGGGCCGGTTTCGCGTGCAGGTCGGCGCCGGGCTCATGGGTGCGGCCAAGCGCGCCATGGAATTCCTGCCGCGCGGCGAAGCCATCGACGCGAAGCGGCTCAGCGCCGTCATCCGCGCGCCGGTCAAGTTTTTCGGGAATCCGCAAGTCGATCTGGCCAAAGCGACCGATCGAGAACTGGTCATCGCCGCACTCACCTTGGCCGCCGGCGCGGACCCGCGGGCAGCCGCGGGATTCTGGGGCAGCGGCTTGAGCGATGCCTTCCCTGCCGAAGACCGCAGATACGTCTGGCTGATGCTCGCCATGAACGGCGCGGTCCGACACGTGCCCGAGGCGCTCGATTGGTTCGGCGGGGCGGGAGCGCTCACCGACGAGCAACTCGGCTGGCGCGCGCGAATCGCGATGAGGACAGAGCGGTGGATCGAGGTCAGAAGCTCGATCGACCGGATGTCTCCGCTCGCGAAGAACGATCCCGTCTGGATCTACTGGTACGGCCGGGCCGAGCGCGAGCTCGGCAGTCCGCTCGAAGCCGAAGGTTATTTCGAGCGCATCGCAGGAGAACACAATTTCTACGGGCGCCTTGCCGCCGAGGAGCTCGGCGTAAGTTTGCGGATTCCGGCCCGGGCTCCTCTCCCCACCGAGAGCGAGATCGCCGAGGTTGCAGCGACCCCCGGCCTGCAGCGGGCGCTCGCGCTCTATCGCCTGGACATGCGGACCGAGGCAACGAAGGAGTGGCTGTGGACCATCCGCGGCATGGACGACCGGAAGCTCCTCGCGGCGGCCGAGCTCGCGCGCCGCAACGAAGCCTGGGACCGCGCCATCGGCACTGCGGACAAGACGGTCTTCGCCCACAACTTTTCAGTCCGCTACCTGGCGCCTTATCGGGAAGTGCTCGCCGAGAACGCGCGCTCGCGCGATCTCGAGGAGCCCTGGGTGCTGGGTGTGGTGCGCCAGGAAAGCCGTTTCATCACGAGCGCAAAATCCTCCGCCGGCGCGACCGGACTGATGCAGGTGATGCGCCCGACGGCGAAGTGGGTGGCGCAGAGAATGCGCATGAAGCACTTCTCCTGGGCGCGGCTGCACGAGCCGGATCTCAACGCGGCGCTCGGCACGTATTACCTCAAGCACGTGCTCAACCAGTTCGACGGCAGCCCCGTTCTCGCCGCGGCCGCCTATAACGCCGGGCCCTCGCGCGCGCGCCTGTGGCGCGGCACCGTCCCGGTCGAGGGAGCGATCTTCGTCGAGACCATTCCCTTCGGCGAGACGCGCGACTACGTCAAGAAAGTCATGGCGAACACCGTCTATTACGCTGCCGTCCTCGGGACCGAGCCGACGTCGCTGAAGACGCGCCTGGGCATGGTCCTGCCTCGCCGCCCCTCCGAAGGCGTGGCGGCGATACAGAACGAGCCGGTCGTTCAATAGGGCTTGCAGCGGGGCCATCGAAGCGGCCCGGCGCGCTTCGCGGTTAAACTAGCGCTTTCCCCGGCGGCACCATGAGTCGCATTCTGGTCATCGGCGGCAGCGGCTTTGTCGGCCGGCATCTCGTGCGCCAGCTCGTCGAAGACGAGCACGTCGTCATCGTGCCCACGCGCCGGCGCGAGCGCGCCAAGCACCTGATCCTTCTGCCCACGGTCGACCTGGTCGAGGCCGACGTGCACGATCCGGAAACCCTCGCGAAGCTCACCGCCGGTTGCGACGCGGTGGTGAACCTCGTCGGCATCCTGCATGGGCGCTCAGGCCGCCCCTATGGTCCGGAATTCGCGCGCGCCCATGTCGAGCTTCCGAAAAAAATCGTGGAGGCGTGCAATAAGAGGCGCGTGCCGCGCCTCCTGCACATGAGTGCACTGAATGCGCACGCCGAAGGCCCCAGCCAATACCTGCGTTCCAAGGGCGAAGGCGAGGCCTGGGTGCTCGCGGCTCAGAACGAGCTGGCGGTGACGGTGTTCCGGCCTTCGGTGATATTCGGCCCGGAGGACCAGTTTCTCAATACTTTCGCCAGGCTGCAGCGCTGGCTGCCGCTCGTGCTCCTTCCCAGTCCGCAGGCGCGTTTCCAACCCGTATACGTCGAGGACGTGGCGCGCTGTTTCAGGGGGAGCCTCGCGCATCGGGACAGCGTCGGCAAACGCTATGATCTGTGCGGGCCGCGCGTTTATACCCTGCGCGAGCTGGTGGAGTACGCCGGAAGCGCGAGCGGCCACCCGCGGCCCGTCATCGGCCTTTCCGACCGCCTGTCTTTCCTGAGCGCCTGGGCCATGGAATGGAAGCCGGGCAGGAAGCTCATGTCTCGCGACAACTACAATTCGATGAAAGTGGACAGCGTTTCGAACAGCGCCTTTCCCTTCTCCATCCAGCCCACGCCGCTCGAGGCGGTCGCGCCCGTCACTCTCCGCGGCGTCTTCCCGCGCTCGCGCTACAGCTGGTTCCGTTACAAGGCCGGCCGCTAGAACCCAGAAGGCAAGCTCGCGTGAAAATCTACGCTGTCGGCGGAGCGGTGCGCGACGAGCTCCTCGGCCTGCCGGTGGCAGACCGCGACCATGTGGTGGTCGGGAGCACGCCGGAGGAGATGGTGCGCCTCGGCTACAAACCGGTGGGCAAGGATTTCCCGGTGTTCCTGCATCCGCGGACCCACGAGGAGCACGCGCTTGCGCGCACCGAGCGCAAGGTCGCGCGCGGCTACAAGGGATTCCAGATCCACGCAGCGCCCGACGTCACGCTGGAACAGGACCTCGCGCGGCGCGACCTGACCATCAACGCGATGGCGCGCGACGAAGCCGGGCAGCTCGTCGACCCCTTCGGCGGCGCGGCCGATCTCGAACGCGGGCTGCTCCGGCACGTGAGCCCTGCCTTCGTCGAGGACCCGGTGCGGATACTGCGCGTCGCGCGCTTTGCGGCACGCTTCGGTTTTGCGGTTGCGCCGGAGACGATGGCGTTGATGCGCTCCATGGTCGCAAACGGCGAGGCGGACGCCCTCGTGCCCGAGCGCGTATGGCAGGAATTTTCCAGGGGCCTGATGGAGGGTGACGCGGCTCTCATGTTCCCGGTGCTGGCCGAAGCGGGGCTCCTCGAGAAGCTGCTGCCCGAGCTGAAGCTCGCTTTCGAGCACGGCCGGCCGGCGAACGACGCGGCCCGCGTTCTCGTGCGCGCGCTCGAGTGCGCCGCCGCCGAGCGGCTGGGCCTCGCGCCGCGTTTCGCTCTGGTCGCTTTCGGGGCGCCCTCCGCGCAGGCGACGCGCGCCCTGAGCGAACGCCTCAAGGCGCCCGGCGATTGCCGCGATCTCGCCATCCTCGCCTGGCGGCACGGCGACACGATAAGGCGCGCTCCCGCTCTGAGTGCGCCGGACTTGCTTGCGCTGCTCGAGCATTGCGACGCCCTGCGCCGGCCCGAGCGCTTCGGCGAGCTGCTCGCGCTCCTCGCCTGCGTCGAGCGCGGCGAGCGCGGCTGGGCGGAAAGTCCCTACATGCCGCGCGTGGTCCTGCGGCGGGCGCTCGCCGCGGCGACCGGCGTCGCTGCCGCGAAAATCGCCGCCCGAAGCGCGAAACCCGATATCGCCGTAGAGCTGCGCCGCGCGCGGATCGCCGCGATCGAGGCGCTCGGCTGATGGAACCCCGATCCGAAACCGCCATGCCGTGGGACGGTCTCAAGCAGAATCTCCTCGCCGGCACGCGCCTCGCGCTTTTCCTGCCGGTGCGCGCGCTCGATTTCCGCATCTCGATCGGACAGTACGTCGCGCTGGTGTTCGCGAGCTTGGCGTTCTGGCTCGTCGGCAGCATGCTGCTCGCGGGTTTTCCGGGCAGCGTCGATTTCGGCGCGCTCACCATGGCGCTCGCCGAGATCCCGCTCGTGCTCGGCACCTGTCTTCTTGCCGCGAGAGTGTTTCGGGAAGCGCAGCTCGCCGTGGCGTTTGCGGTCGTGCTCGCCGCGATGGACCCCGTTTTCGAAATCGTCGGAGTCGCGGTCCAGGCCGCGACGCGCCTGGACGCGGTCGAACCCTACGCAGAAGCCGTGAGCTGGGCGTTCATCGCCTGGGGCTTCGCCGTGCTCCCGCGCGCCCTGTACGTTCTCACCGGCTGGCGCGGCCGTCCCTCGGTGCTCGCGGTCGGCCTGTTCGCGGGGCTCCTGGCGATACTCGTCGCGGTTTTCCCGCGCAGCGAGCTTTGGATCGCGGCCCGGGATGACCGGGCCGAAACTGCGCGTGCGCGGCTGACTCAGGAGGAAGTGTTCCACCGGCAGGGAGTCCTGCTCGATGGGCAGCTTGCCGCGCTCAGTCCCGAGCGGCCGGGCGTGGTGGACCTGTATTTCGTCGGAGTCGCAGGCGACAGCCAGCAGGACACTTTTTACTCGGAGCTCGTTTCGGTCAAGGAACTGCTCGAGGAGCGTTTCGACGCCGCCGGCAGGTCGATCGCGCTCATCAACAATCCCGCGACGCTGAAAGACTATCCCATCGCCACGGTGAGCAACCTGCGCTCGACACTGGCGCACCTCGGCAACACGATCAATACCGACGAGGACATCGTGCTTCTGCACATCGCCACCCACGGGAGCAGTGATTACAGGCTGGTGCTGGACCTTCCGCCACTGGAGCTCGCGCAGCTCACGCCGAGCGCCCTCGCGCGCATGCTCGCCGACAGCGGCATCAAGTGGAAGGTGATCGTGATCTCGGCCTGTTTCTCCGGAGGGTTCATCGAGCCGCTCAGGGACGACAACACCCTCATCATCACCGCCGCCGACGCGTTTCACTCCTCCTTCGGCTGCGATTACGACAGCGACTACACCTGGTTCAGCCAGGCGCTCTACGATGAAGCCCTGCGCGAGACGTTTTCGTTGGTCGAGGCGTTCGAGGCTGCGAAAGAGGCGGTAGACGACCGGGAGCGGGCGGAAGGCTATCCGGCCTCCAACCCGCAGATGTTCGCAGGCGATGCGATGAAGAAGAAGCTCGCCGCGCTCGAGAAGCGCCTCGCCGCGAGGGCGGCGGAGCCGCCTCAGAAGAGCCGCGCCAGCAGCGTCAGGGCGAGCGAAAGCACGATCGTGGTGGCGAAGGGAAGGTAATAGAGCCGCCCTTTGTAGCGCACCCTGAGGTCGCCCGGCAGCCGGCCGAGCCCGTATCTCGACAGCCACGGCGAAAGCGCCGTGAGCACTACGAGCGCGATCGCGAGCGCCAGGAGCCATTTCAGCATGGCTTTACTTTACCTGGCTTCACGATAAACTGCGCGGCTTGCAGACTCGCCCGGGAAAACGATGATCGAGCTCTACACCTGGAGTACGCCGAACGGCCGCAAGGTTTCCGTGATGCTGGAGGAATGCGGTCTCGCGTACAACCTCCGCAAGATCAACATCGGAGCGGGCGACCAGTTCGCTCCCGACTACCTTGCGATCAATCCCAACGGAAAAATCCCGTCGATCGTCGATCCCGACGGGCCGGACGGGAAGCCCATCCGGATGATGGAATCGGGTGCGATCCTGATCTATCTTTCGGCGAAGACCGGAAAATTCCTGCCGAAGACGGACCGGGGCAAATACGTGGCGCTGCAATGGCTGATGTTCCAGATGGGCCACATCGGGCCGATGTTCGGCCAGGTGCACCACTTCCTGCGCTCGACGAAAGAACCTGTCCTCTATGCGATCGAGCGCTACACGAAGGAGAAGGACAGGCTTTACGGCGTGCTCGACAGGCGCTTGGGCGAGGCCGAGTATCTTGCCGGGGAATATTCGATCGCCGACATCGCCACCTATCCCTGGGTCGCGCGCCACGAGTGGCACAAGACCGACTTGAACGTCTATCCCAACGTGAAACGCTGGTTCGACGCGATCGGTGCGAGACCGCCGGTCAGGCGCGGGATGGCGGTGCCTTCGTGATTCAACCTTTTCTTGCGTACTTGATGAGAAAGGCGTTGATCTCCTCGATTCTCAGCTGTGGCTCATCCGGCTCGTGGCGGTTGCCGACGACGCGGTTCATCCATTCCATGTTCTTCTCCATGCGCGCGACCACCGCGGGCCACTCCGACGCGGTGTGACGCTTGGGGTCGGGCAGCACGTGGCACTGCTGGCATGCCAGCTTGAATGATTGCCCCTCGGGCCGGTTTACCGCGGGATATTTTTTCGGGTCGAGCGGTCGCTGAGCGTGCTTCTGGAGATAGGCGAGCAGAGCTTCCGCTTCATCCACGCTGGGCGCCTCCACGTCCGCCATCATGTCCTGCATCAGCTCGCCCAGGTTGCCCTTGCCCCGCATGCGCACCACCATGCGCTCGAATATCGCCGGCCACTTCGCGGCGTGATGCATGGCCGGATTGGGAAGGTTGTGGCACTGGACGCAGTACTGGACGACGAGGCGCGCACCGCGCGATCGGCGCTCGGGAAGGTGGTGCAGCTCGAACGTGGGAGGAAGAATGCGCTCGAGCATCGGCCCGCGCGGGCTCTCCGCCCAGCGCTTTTTTGCCTGCTCGACGATCTGCGCCGCGTCCTGCGCGGCGGCTGTCGCCACGAACAAGGCGGCGACGGGAAACACGGCGGCGTAGCGCACCGCCGAATTATACTTGGCCGAATCACGGGGTCCGCGTAAGGTGAGTCTCTCCATTTCCCGAGGAGGCAAGATGAGCAACTCCGCCTACGACGCCATCATCATCGGCACGGGCCAGTCGGGCAAGCCGCTTGCCATCGCGCTCGGGCGTGCAGGCTGGAAGGTCGCCGTCATCGAGCGCGAGCACGTCGGCGGGACCTGCATCAACGTCGGCTGCACGCCGACCAAAACCATGGTGGCCAGCGCCCGCGTCGCCTATCTCGCCCGGCGCTCGAAAGACTACGGCGTCGACGCCGGTCGCGTCACGGTGGACATGCGCCGGGTGGTCAAGCGCAAGCGCGGCGTAGTCGAGAGCTTCCGCAATTACGGCCAGAAGACGCTTGAGAAAACCGCCAATGTCGAGTTGATTTTTGGTGAAGCTCGTCTCGAGGACGCAAAGCGCGTTGTGGTGGAACTAAGGAGGGGCGGCACGAGAGAGCTTGAGGGCAAGCGAATCGTAATCAACACCGGGGGCCGGCCCGCGGTGCCGCCCATCGAAGGCCTGGACCGCGTTCCCTTCCTCGATTCATCGAGCATCATGGAGCTCACCGAGCTGCCCAAGCATCTCATCGTGCTCGGCGGCGGCTATGTCGGCCTGGAGTTCTGCCAGATGTTTAGGCGCTTCGGCGCTCGCGTGACCATCGTCAACCGCGATCCCCGTCTGATTCTGCGCGAGGACCCCGACGTCTCGGCCGAGGTCGAGAAAATCCTGAAGGAAGACGGAATCGAGGTGCTCAACTCGGCTCAGGTGAAGCGCGTCGAAAAGGGCGGCGCCGGCGTGCGCGTGCTGCTGCAAGATGGCGCCAAGAAAGTCTCGGGCAGCCACCTGCTGCTTGCGCTCGGCCGCGTTCCAAATTCCGACCGCCTCAACCTCGGCGCCGCCGGCGTCGAGACCGACAATTCGGGCTTTATCAGGGTGAATCCGAAGCTCGAGACCAGCGTCCCGGGGATCTACGCGATCGGCGACGTGAAAGGCGGCCCGGCCTTCACGCACATCTCCTACGACGATTTCCGCGTCCTGCGCGAGAACTGGCTGAATTCCGGCGATGCGACCATCGAAGGCCGGCCGGTGCCGAATTGCATGTACATCGATCCCCAGCTCGCGACCGTCGGCATCAATGAAACCGAGGCGCAGAGGCGCGGGCTCGACTACCGCGTGGCGAATCTGCCGATGGCGAGCGTCGCAAGGGCGATCGAGACGAGCGAGACGCGCGGTTTCATGAAGGCGATCGTGGATGCAAAAACGCTGCAGATCCTCGGCTGCACCATCCTCGGCGTGGAAGGCGGGGAGATCATGTCGATGCTGCAGATCGCGATGATGGGCAAGATTCCCTACACGGCGATCAAGGAAGCCATCTTCGCGCACCCGACGCTCGCCGAGTCGCTGAACAACCTGTTCATGACGCTCGACCCGCGCTAAAGGCGCGCGGCGCGCCTATTTCTTCGCCGATCCGGCCGCTTCCCTCTCGATCATCGGCTTCATCTCGCGTTCTTTCTTTTCCGCGGCTTTCTTCACGTCGCCTTTTTTCATGCTCTTCCTTTTCATCTCGCCGTGCATGGGCTCGTCCGCCTTCATCGGCTTCCCAGGCGCATCCGCGGCCCGGGCGCCGGCGCTTGTCGCAAGGATCGCCGCCAGCGCGATGGCTTCCAGGGGTTTCATCAGCTGCCGCTGAACCAGTTGTAGCCCTGGTCCTCCCAGTACCCGCCCGGATATTCATTGGTGACGAACATCGACATGATGTGCTTCGGGTTCTTGAAGCCGAGCTTGGTCGGGATGCGCAGCTTCATCGGAAAACCGTACTTGGGCGGCAGGGTCTCGTCTGCGTAGCGGAAGGTGAGCAGGGTCTGCGGGTGCAGCGCGGTGGCCATATCGACGCTCGAGTAGTAGTCGTCGGCGCACTTGAAGCCGATGTACTTTGCCGAGGCATCGGCGCCGATGCGCGCAAGGAAATCGGAAAAACGCACGCCGCTCCACTTGCCGATCGCGCTCCAGCCCTCGACGCAGATGTGGCGCGTGATCTGCGAGGTCTGCGGGAGGGAGTAGAGCTCGGGCAGCGTCCAGGGTTTCTTGTCGCGGATGAGGCCGGCGAGCTCGAGCTGGTAGCTCGCGCCGTCCACGGTCTGGACCTCGTCCACGCTGTAAAAGGCGTTGAAGGGGAAGGGCTTGGTGATCGCGCTCTCCGGGAATTCCGGCGCGAGCTTGTTCGGATTGAAGAGCCAGCCTTGAGCGCTGTCGTTCCAGCGCGACATCCCGGTGAGCAGCTTCTGCACGCTCTCGTCGTCGGTGAGATCGCAGCCCGAGAGCAGGGCGAGCGCCCCCAGCGACAATCCCTGCCTGAGAAAGAGGCGCCGCTCGATCGAGCGGATGAGCTTTCCCGAATGTCCGGCGAGACTCGTTTCCATCGACCGTTTCTTCATGAAGCCCTCCTTGCGCGGCCTGTGATCATCGTCGGGAGAGTGCGCGGCACAAGGATCACCATGACTACGTGGACCAACACGATGAGCACAAGCAGCGCCATCGCGAGAAAGTGCACTACGCGCGCGCTTTCATAGCCGCCGATAATCGCCGTGATCTCCTGCAACTGAACCGGTTTCCAGATCGCGAGGCCCGAGAGAACCAGCACGACGCCGCACAGGATGATCGCGAGGTAGGCGGTGCGCTGCGCGGCGTTGTATACGGAGAGGTCCTCGTGCGCCAGCTTTCCGCGCAGCGCCTCCAGCACGTCGTGGAATATCGCCCGCGGCGTGATCGGCAGGAGCTTCCTCCTGAAGTGTCCGGAGACGACGCCGTAGGTCACGTATACGATGCCGTTGATCACGAGCAGCCACATCGCCGCGAAGTGCCACTGCAGCGCGCCGGCGAGCCAACCCCCGAGCGTGAGCTCGTTCGGGATCCTGAACGGGAAAAGGGGCGACGCGTTGTAGATGCGCCAGCCGCTTGCGACCATGACAAGGATGGCGAAAGCGTTGACCCAGTGCGTGATGCGCACGACCAGCGGGTGGACCTTGACCCATTGCGTTCGCGCAGCTTCCATCGAAGCGTCCTCTGGCGTCGGAGCGGATAGCTTACACCTTACAGCGCGCCCCGCTTGTCGCCTTCGCCGAAACCGAGCAAAGGCCGGGAGAATCCCCGCGCGAGCGCGATCACCTTGAAGAGTTCCCCCATCTCCGCCGGGCTCATCAGGCGGTTCGCCTGGTTGGCGAGGGGAAGGAACTTCGCGCCGTCCTCCGCCGGCGTGCGCGACATCACCTCGGTGATGCCGCAATTGACGAGGAACTGCGCCTGGCTGGTGTAGCCGGCGACTTCCAGCCCGCCCTCGCGCGCGGCCCCGGCAATGGCGCTGAAAT
>WNFY01003846.1_pt1 | contig 20520 bp, 12 predicted proteins | sample 5400091 | NCBI WGS metagenome assembly WNFY01 (sample SAMN13153364, study PRJNA577476) | soil metagenome | isolation source: 60 cm soil or saprolite under grassland replicate 1 | place: USA:California | collected 2016-06-15
CGCCCACTACAATTTTGGCGGGGCGCTCATCTAGAATACTCTTGCCAGCGCCCTTGCCCGAAAAGGTCGGCTAAGTGAAGCAATCGGGCATTACGAGAAAGCGATAAAACTGCGACCCGATTACGGCGACCCGTATTTCAATCTTGGGAGCGTTCTATTTCAGCAGGGCCGCACCGACGAGGCGATTGCACAATGGCAAAAGGCGCTTGCGACCCAGCCGAACGACGCAAGCTTTCACACTGCTCTGGGCGACGCGTTCCTTCAAAGGGGATTACAGAAAGATGCCATCGCTGAGTACGAGCATGCGGCACGGATCTCCCCACATGATCCCATGGCTCGGAACAACTTGGCGTGGCTTCTCGCGACTTCCTCCGATGCTTCAGTTCGCGATGGGAACCGGGCAATCGAGGTCGCCGAACAAAGCGTGCAACTTTCCGGCGGCAAAGATCCCAATTATCTCCGGACTCTCGCGGCTGCCTACGCGGAGGTCGGCCAGTTTTCTGAGGCTATCGCCACAGCAGAGCAAGCCATGCAAATAGCCAGTGTGCAGGGGAAATCGAAGTTAGCGACTATTCTTGAAAACGAAGTCATCGTCTACCGGGCGCATACGCCGCTGAGAGAACCGGGGGCCAAAAATTGAGCGCATTGGCCGCAAGTTGTACTCGCCTCGCTTCCCGAGGCACGGGCGACAGAGTGCCGTAGCTACAGCCTCACTTGTGATATGGGAACCCCAGTTCGTAGAGCGCGATCTCGTCCTGGAGAGCGTCCGCCAAAACCAAGTTGCCTTGGGTCTTTGCCTCTTGCAATGCCTGTTGAGCAGTCTCCTTAGCCTCAGCGAACCTGCCAGATTCAGCGTACGCCGCCGCCAGGATGCATAGAACAATCGGGTGATTTTCGCTTCGAGCGCTTTCCGAGTCGGCCTGTTGAGCCAGAAGGACAGCCTCTGATCCATTTCTGAGCGACGGGTCTGAGGATGTTGCCAGGATCCAAGCCAAATTACTTTGGGCAGGCACATTTTTCGGAGAAATCCGAAGGGCATTCCGGTACGCAGTGATTGCATCCCGGACGCGGCTCTTTGCAAGAAACGCGCTTCCCAGATTTGCATGGGCATCCGCGCTGTCCGGGCGCAACTCGAGCACTTTTTTGTAATGCACAATCGCTTCATCAGTCCAACCCTTTCGAAGCAAGGCGCTGGCAAGATCGTAATGGGCCTCAGCCTGATTTGGCGATAGTGCGAGACATGCTGAGTAACGGGCGATGGCGCCATCTAAATTCCCGTTTGAAAGAAGCGCGTTCGCCAAATTGCAAGAGGCTTCCGCGTAATCTGGCCGCATCTTAAGCGCCTCCTGATAATGAGCAATCGCCTCATCTATGCGTCCACTCCCAAAAAGTGTTACGCCGAGATTGTTCTGCGCTTCTGCATCAGCAGGGTTTATTTCCAATGCCTTTTCATAATGAATAACCGCACCGTCAAGCTGACCCTTCTGCGCAAGAAGCCGGCCCAGATTATAATGCGCCTCGGCGTAACTTGGCCGCAGCTCAATAGCCTGCTGATAATGAGCGATCGCCCCATCGGTCTTCCCCCTATCATTGAGAGCGATGCCCAAATTGTAATGCGCCATCCAGCAACCGGGATTCCTCGTCAACGTTGATGTGTACAGTGTAACAAGATCGTGGTAAATGGCGGTCTGTCGCCAGGTCAAGGAGCCGAGCAGGAGCAGGAATATTCCCGAGGTTGCCGGAAGCAGAAACGATTTCGATCTAACCACCGCGATGTTGCCTGAAAATTGTAGGGCGTCTGTGTCAGACGCCGACCGGGATGGCATTTCACCGAAACGTCCTACCGCAGTTACAATCCCAGCACCAGCTAAAGCGAGGGGTCCCATGCTCGCCAGATATTGAAAATGATCGCTCACAAACGAGTAACGGAAGAAAAAGACGTCGAAGAAGCCGAGCACTGGAAACAGGGAAACCACATAGTACGCGGTGGCAAAGAATGCGGCGCGGCTCCATTTCGCTCGGATCGACCACAAAGCAAGCAACCCAGCTAATGCTGCGAGTAGTGGCAAAAAGGCCGTTAGTTGCGGCGAATCAATTTCCCACCGTGGATAAATGAAGATGAGCGGATGCGGCAAGACTAGCTTCACCAGATAAAACCAAATTGCGCGTCCCGCGATGATAAGGCGTTCCGGCCAGGTCTGCGTCCACTCAGTTCCAATTGCGCCAGCGTGAAACTTCTGCTCGAGAATCGTCCAGACGCTGGCAACCGCCGATATTAGCGCAAATGGAACAAGCGCTGAAAGATCCCGGCGACGGATTCGTCCTGTTTGCCACCAGACACAGAGGGCAAGCACGACAGGCAACATGACCACTGAAGGCTTGCTTAGGGTCGCGAGTATGAAGAAGCACAACGACAAGGCGAACAACATCAAGGAGCGGTCTCCAGTCCGCCGCGGAGCGTGTCTAGAGACTACCTCGCCCTGGTTTGCTGCATCCTGTATGCGTGATATCCGCGGAGTCCGCAGCGCGTCGTCCCATTTCAAAAAACACAAAATTGACAAGAGATAAAAGAGGCACGACTGCGTGTTTTTAAGCTCAGTTACCCACGCGACTGATTGCACCATCACTGGGTGCAAAGCCCACATGGCAGCTCCCAGCCATGCCCCACGAACATTGAGTTGCCGCAAAATCTGCCAGAGTAAAACCGCCGATCCGGCGTGCAAAAGCACATTCAGAAGATGATATGGCCATGGGGTTAAGCCAACGACCTTATGCAGAGCCCAAAAAGTCGTAAGCACCAGTGGGTAATAGACTGCTCGTGCGGTGGTCCAGACTTCCTTCAATCCCAGGGGACCAACAATGCAGGGGTTCTGGGTCAAATGCGATTCATCGTCCCAGATGAATCCGGCATTAAACACCCTGGCATATGCGACGAAAACGAGAGCGATTAAGAGAAGCGTCAAAAGCCAGTTTTTCCCACAGAAGGCGCGTTGCAGGTCGCGCGGTTTGCTAATGGTCGCCGGAGTAATGGACATAGTGGTCGACTAATGCTGCATGTCATTTCGAGCGGAGCAAAGCGCAGTCGAGAAATCTCTAAACTTATGACTCTTGTAGAACATCAGCCCCAAGATCTTCCCAATGTGGATTTAACCGATTAATCAGTTCAACCTTCTTAACTTGCGACCATTTTTTCAATTGGGATTCTCGAGCGATCGCATCACGAACATCACGGTAATGCTCGTAATAGATCAGTTTCTTGCATTGATACTTGGAGGCGAATCGAGTTCTGTTTCCCTCTCGATGCTCCCACGTCCGCCGGGAAAGCCGGTTAGTCACACCAATGTACAGAACCGAATGATTGCGATTGGCAATGATATAGACCCAAAAGTTGTAGTCACGTGGCATGATCGGAAATTAGAGATGTCTCGACTCCGCTCGACATGACAAGACAAAAAGCAAAACGGCCGGGCCCGTGAGGAGCCCGGCCGCTGTGAATTATTCCGGTTTTCGCTTTAGAATCGCTTCTTTAGCCCGACGTACCAGAACCGGCCCTTGGCAGTAGCCACCGACTCGTCGTAACCGTTCTCGAACGAGCCTGCCACAAACGGCGGATCTTCATCAAGCACGTTCTGCATTCCAAGCGTGATGGTTGTGTTATTAAGCCACCACTTCCAGTTGCTGCAGCCATACTCAGCTGTAGACACTGGCACCACGTTTTTCTCCTTGCCATCCTTCATTTTCACATTCTTACCACCATCCTTGGCAAAGCCAGGTACCTCGGCCGGGGCCGGTGGCGGCAGGTTAAACGTGTAGTTTAAGAGGAGGTCGAGCGTAGTCCACGCGGAGATTTTGCGCGCACGGACTTCACCACCACCACCGAACGGGCCACTTCTAGGCTCATTTAGCTTTGTCGATCCTGTTAGAGTGGCGTTGTCATCCTCATACTGACTGATCCAGTGGACTACCGCACCGATGTCCAAGCCCTGCATCCACGTGTCCGCCGGGCCATCGTAGAAGATACTGGCGTTGGCCCGCTGCCACGGCGTTGAATTGGTTAGAGTAGCTCCCGGCGGCTGGAATGTGCCTGCGATACCGAACCGTTTGTTATTGGGGCTAGGCTGAAACTCAAACCGGGATAGCCAGGTGCCATTGACCGTGGTGGTTAACCTTCCCCAGTCCCCGTGGCCAAAGATCGTCGAATCCAGAATATAGATCGCTTCGTAGTCGAGACCTTCCAAGACTGCGCCAGAAAGGTTTTGGTTGAGATCGATCACCAGCCTGACTGGCCCAGCCTCGCCTGGAATTGAACTCACATCACGGAAAACAACGGGCCCGTTCTCCTGAACACCCGGGGTCGGGGGATTCTCCACGATGAGGGTGTTCGCACCTGGGAATGCCACGATATCGCGCATATCAATGTGCCACCAATCGGCGCTCAGCGTCAGGCCCTTGATCCATTTCGGGCTGTAAACAATCCCATACGTCCACTCATAGGCCACTTCCGGATGCAGACCGGGGTTACCTAAAACGCGTTCCTCAATCTGAGGCTCGGTCTGAGAGGAAAACGGATCGGACACGATCGGGAAGTTTTGCGAGGACGCAGGCGTAAGTTCTCCCAGCGTCGGCGCATGGAATGCCTCTGTATAACTGCCACGTAGAGTGACTGCACCGATATACTTGGGATCAAGCGGCTGCCAGCGCACTGACACCTTCGGCTTTTGCGCGTTATACCTGCTATGCTGCGCCTGTAGACCCGGGAAGAGTCCAGAAGGCAGCACCGTAGAGGTGTTCTGGCTGTACCATTCCTCTCGCTCGGCAAAGTCAACCTCGAAGCTGTAGAAGCCAGGGAAGTTCCATGTGGGACTGGTGAATGGCACCCGTATTTCCTCGTAGACTGCCCAGATATCCCGATTCACACGGAAGCTTTGCCCGTCCACCGAGCCGATGGAGTTAAAGGTGTTATTGAGCGCGTCCCGATCGCGAGTGAACCTCGGCCCGTCGTACTCGCCGCCAATGGCAAAGGAAACCGGCCCGGCGGGAAGATTGAACAGGTCGCCGTTAAAAGTCGCGTAATATATAGGCAACTCATATTCACCTGAGTTATGCAAGGTGACATAAACTTGTTGCCTGGCCGCTGCGGTGTTTTGGCGGAAAAAGCCACCAAACGGATTAAACGCCGTGGCCGGATTTGTGTCCAATAGGGCATCGCGCAACCCGGGCTGGCTGACTTCACCAACGGACAGGTCTTGTCCTTCGTTCAGAGAATAACGGAAACCCATTTCCCAGTTCCAGGTCTTGAAGTAATCGCCAAACTCGCCCATCTCACCCCGCAGACCAACGTCGAAGAGTTGGTCCCAGTAAGTGAATTTTTCACTCCTTGTGCCGGTATCGTTAATGCCGCGGAACCGAATCCCAGTGGTCAGCGCAACCGGCGCTCCGTTAATAATCAGAGTCGTGTCCCCAACTGTGAACGGATTGAACGGATTCTGGATCGGCACACTGATGCCGAACGGGCCAGTAGGCCCTACGGTAGCAAACGCAGTTCCTGCAGGGTGGAATGGATCGGGCGTAAATGGCACAGCGGCCAGCGACGAATCGAAATACGAGCGCGAATATTTGAAGTCGGCAAACACCGTCAGGTACTTATCGCACAGGTCCCGGCTGAACGAGCCATAGTACACTTGACGGTCTCCCGGCGGCAACGCTGGTGTGACAGAGGCGAAGTTATAGGCGGCGTAGTTCCCATCTGTGCCCTGCAAGGTCCCATTGAAGAAACCCCTCCCGTTATTGAGCTTGGAACTGGTCACCGGGACATAAAACGGAGAAGTTGCTACGTTCGGAGCAGAGTGCGGCGGCGGCGTGTTTGCGCTGAAAAACAAACTGGGGACCAAACGGATACCAACGAACCCTCCAATGTGGCCAGGGAAATTGCCGCTGCGCCCGTCCAATCCGCCGAATCGAGTGAAATTCCCGTTGGAAGTAAGAAATCGGTCGCGACTGAAAATGCCACCGGTGCGCTGCCAGAAATCGGCAACGACCACAATATCGGTCTTGTCATCGCCGGTGCCGGCTTTGATCCATGCCTCCCACTCGCCCATGTCATTGGATGACCCCATGTTTGTGTTTCCGTAAGTGCCCCCAATCTCCAAGCCGCGGAATTTGTGGACCAGGAAGAAGTTGACCACGCCGGCGATCGCGTCCGAACCGTACACAGCCGAAGCGCCATCCTTGAGGATGTCTATGTGATCAACCATCGAGAACGGTATCAGGTTAATGTCCGGGCCTCCGCTAAACCCAGCGACGCCCAACGAGCCATAGGCGACCCGCTTGCCATCGATCAGAATCAAAGTCTCCTTCGGCAAGATGCCGCGCAGGTTGAACTGGACGGTGCCATCACCGCCGTTGCCAATATTCAGGTTGACGGTTCCGCCCGCAGCTTGCGGGATGAATTCCTGCAGGTCCGTGGCGTTGCGGATGCCCAGTTTCTCGATGTCCTGCGGCCGATAGGTGTCCACTGGATTGGGGCCGGTCTCTTCCGCTGTGGGAATGTTCGAACCGGTCACAACCACGCGCTCGACCTCAGCTGTGGGCGGCGGCGTCATGCCCGGAACAGCCGGAGCCGGCAATTGAGCGAATGTGTTCGATGCAAATATTAGAGGAAATCCCACGCTCGCCACGAAGGCGGCGCCAAGGAATCCGAGTTTATTTAGCACGTTTTTAGTCATTAGTTTCTCCATTGGTTTGGTTAGGTTTTGGCAGGCTTATTAAATTTTTAGGGCGCTGACAAGTTTTTTTTTCACTTTTTTCAAAGTTTTTTTGATTTTTGAGCGGGCTAGAGGGGCAAAATGCCCGAAATCCTGAACGTCTGAAAAGCTGAAATGCTCTTTCAGCGTCTCAGTGGATTTTCAGCCCTTTTTCTAAGAGCCCGAGTTTCCCGCTCAACCGCGACGGCGATTCGAACCAGGTCATTTCGAGCGGAGCGAAGCGCAGTGGAGTAAATCTCTTACTGTTACCTTTCTTGCAAACTGTTACTTCTCTTGCAAACGCGACGGCCCGACGGGCGTCGTGGATCCACCCATGTGAAAAAAATTGTAATGACTGGAAAACGCCCGGCAGTTAAGAAGTGTCTGTGGAATTGTTAGGGCGACCACGATTCCGCCGAATACAAATAGCCGCAGCCAATTCGAAGTCACGCGGCACGTCGTCCAGTCTAGCGCCCAGGCGTAAAGCAAAAAAAATGGGACCGCAGCAGCGCTGAGGAGTCTTCCAGAAGTGAAATACGGATGCTCGCGCGACGGATACAAGCAAAGCCCGAAGTCGAAGGCCATTGATAGAAGCGCAACGAACAACACCAAAACAGCGAAGCTTGAGAATGCGAGCCAGAGAGCCTCTCGCTGAATTTCAGTCAGTTTCGTTAGGCGCGGAAACAGGGAGATCGCGGCCAGAGCGAGCGCGAGCGTGGAGGACATCCAATAGAAGGCGTCGGCCGTTTGGGAAGCGAGTCGTCTAGCGTGCCAGACGAATTCGCCCCGCCAGAAACTCGCGATCAATTCTGGCCAGAACTCCTTCACTCCATGAATTGTGAAAATTGGATGCGGCCACCAATTGCTAATGGGTTTGCGAGTCCAACCAAGAAAATCAATTTTCGAGCCGGTGGCCGTAAAATCTCCGAATGTGTGATAGTTCCAAGCAAACCAAACAGCGATCGGGGCGAGCGCGGATATTATCAATGCAGCGAGTGGTAGCAAAAGGTGACGCAACGCACACTTTTCGTTTGGTTTTCGAATCTTGAAGATCAAAGCTATCCCGGCGACGAGGAGGAGAGGGATGTTCGTTGTCTTGACGAGACAGGTCGCAGCGAGTGCCAGGCCGGTCCAGTTTGCGAGACGCAGACTCGGCGGTTCCGCATTCAATAATTTTACCAAACCGATATAAGCAATTCCAAAGCAAAGCGGAGAAAGCGGATCGCTTTGTATTGAATAAAAAGTGGCCTGCGGCCAAACGGCCAGCAATATCGGAACGCTGAGATGTATGAATTGGCGGTCGGGAAAGACGACCTTTGCAGCAACGAAGCCTGTCCAGACGAGAGTCCCCGCGACGAACACATTCAAAAAGCGAACCCAATACAACAGCCAGGCGCCCGTAATGCCAATGACGCGGCCAAGATTTAGCCACAACCCAGCAATAGCATAATAAAGTGGCGGTTCGCCTGATTCGTGATTTTCATTGGATCGCCACCACGCGGAAATCCTGTTTATTGCGGCATCGCGCTGCTCAACTGGCAATATCCAGTTTGGCGACGGGAAATCGTTGGTCTCGAACTGTTGTGGAGCCATTAAGAACTCCGGTGTACCGTACAAAGCGATGTAATATGCCGCCTCGGAAGAATAATGACCCAAATCGCGCGGTAGCTCGCCTCGCGAGTATTTCATCACCAAATCCACATGCGCCTGCTCGTCGACGTTGTTGAAGAACGGAAACGCGGCTGAAAATATGAAGACACGGACTGCGGCTATCGCGCAAAGCAGCAAGATCAGCTTTCGCTCGTGTCGCATCGCAAATCCGAGCGGCGCTTTCATCGAGGTTTCGCCTCGATTACCGCAAGTTTTCCGTATTCGCTGATCAAGGGCGCGACACCTGTCACTTCCAGCAATCGCGCTTCCACTGACCCTCGAAAAGGCGAATCGCTCTCAATTACAATCGCAAACTGTTCTTGAGGCTCCGGCTCCCGCCAGGGGATTGCGCCTGGATAAACGCGATGTTGATAGCCAAAAATCGCATCGGAGACTGCGAACGTTTCACCGCACTCGAACAGGAATGGATAGACAAAAGAAACAGTAGTCCAAACACCTGTGACCTTGTCCTGGCGGAGATAGTGTTCAACGCCTTCGAGATCGGTGCCCGCAATTCGAGTCATGCAATAGTTCTCGCCCTGATCACAGAGCGTTAACGTCTCGATCTGATTATGTCGCCCCGTGTCGATCATCAGCGCGCTTCCCACAACCACAACTGTGGCGAAAATTGCAGCTCCCGCTGCGCGAACCAGCACTTTCGAACAAGCGAAGCTGCGCTCCAGTAGCCGGCCAGTGAGCACCGCCAAAAAGAAACACCCGGCCAAAAAATAGCCAGGCACTCGAAAAGGTGCGGTGACGTAGGGAACGAAGCACGCCGATGTTAGCAAAAGGAGGAGCAGGTCGCGTTCTTCGTTACCGCCTGCGAAACCTTCGCGAATTGCCACGAACGCTTTCGACGGTAATCGAATGAATGGCCAGACCGCGACGCCTGCGGCGAGCAAGGCAATCGCGTAAAAGACAAACCCCACAGCAGGGGTGTCAGGATAGTACCAAAGGACGGTATCGGCTCCGAAGAACTTTGGGATCTCGGTTAAGAAAATCTGCGAGAGCACATCGGGGTGAAAGAGCAAACTAAGTGCGCCGCCACCGGTCTTCTCTATGACGGCGTTCCAGTTGGCGGACCGATGAGTGAGATTGAACACAATCGCAGGCGCGTAGCCGACGATGAAACCCGCGAAGGCAATCAGCGCGTTCTTTAACGATAAGCTTCGGCGCATCAAAATCAGAACCCATAGCGCAAGGTTAAACGCGATTCCCAGCTCCAAACTACAGATGCTCAACCCGGAAGTAGCGCCGAAGAAAAGAAATAGTGGCCACCGTCGATTCGGCGTCGATTGAATCGATAAGAAGAGAATCGTTAGCAGGGGAATGGAAAGAAAGTACCAGGAATAACCTCTCACCTGGAAGTGCCACTTGAGCAGCGACGGAGCGGCTGCGAACACAATCGTCGCCAAAACAGCTGTGCGCCCGTCATAAAGCGCCAGACACATCCGATAAAACAGAAAAAGACCGAGTAACGACAGCGCTACGATGCAACTCTTCAACGACACGACACTGACGCCGAAGAGTGCGAATGCGATCGCGGCCAGATAAGCTTCCCACGCTGCACCCGCATTGTAGGGTTGACCGTACATATAGAAAGGAAAATAGCGTCCTTCCAGGATGTGTTTGCCCATCAGGCCGATGATCGCTTCGTCGCTGTGCACATGAGTTTGCGACGTGAGCAGGATCACAAACCGCGCCGTCGCGATAAGGATGAATACTCCAATAAACAGCGCGTGCCGGCGCATTAAAGGCTGGTTCCCAGTTCGCGGGCGCGATGATCACATGGGCTTGGAAGATCGATAATGGATATGATTGCCATTTGCCGGCTTCTAGTACGGCGGATGAAATCCGAAATCGGATTCCAATTTTTTCCACAGCCAATCAACAAATCCATCTTTCTTGATAACGGCTGCATTGTTGGTGACGAGCGCTTCCGCTTTCTCCACACTGCCGTTTAAGCAGTAAAGATAGGTAAGAAGGAATGTGTCGTTGAGACTAAACAAGCCGCGAGCTTTCTCGTCCTCCAGAAGGCGAACCGCCTCGCCGATATCGCGCCGCGCCAGCGCGCCGGCAATCAGGTCCGGCAGAATCTCAAGCGGTGGCGCGGCTGAATTGCTGGCAATCCGCTCTGCCATCGCAAGCCGGAATTCGTCGCTGCCCAGAACTTCTAGAACCGGCGTCCGCAGACGCGAGCCGCGGAGATAAAGATCCAGCTCGGCCAGTTTGTTGGTTCCAATTGTTTGGGAAAGAAATCGGGCCTCACGAACGGCAAATAATGATTTCATCGATTTATTTAGTGTCTCAGGCCAGATTCGGGCGATCATCGGAGACCGAACAAAACGGTCGGCGGCGGAAGGCGGGTCCATATAGGCGGAAGCAAAGCGCAAGTTCGCCTCTTCGTCCCATGCCGCATCGCTCAGCCGTTTCGGGTAGTTATCCGCCAGCGGGGCGATATCACGTGTGACGAGATCGATTTCTTCGCCGTCCATCACGAAAAGCGCGCCAAGTTGCTGCGGCACCTCGATGCCGATCCGCCGCAAATCAGCACCGGAATCCGCATTGCTCCATAACTGCCGAATTTCTTCTTCTTTCACCTTACGCCCCGGACCGTTGATGCCCATCATGATCCATTCCTGGTCGGCACTGGCCCAGACCGACGCGTTCGGGAACGCATTGTGGAACGCGCGCAGTATCGCTTTTGCTTCGTCTACTTTCAGCTGATTGATCGGCAGCCAAAACGTGGCAATCCCGCCTTCTTTCAAGCGGCTCTTCATCAGCGAGAAAAATTCCTCGGTGTAGAGGTTGACTGCACCCGCCACTTTCGGCGGGGGCGGTTCGCCGGAAATGATGTCATACTGCCGCGGACTGGCTTGGAGGAAGAAGCGACCGTCCTGAATAAAGGTAGTTGCTCGTGGATCGCGCAACGGATTCGAGTAAGTAATTCCCGCATAGAAATCAGCGAGCTGGAGCACTTCTTTCGAAATGTCCACGACGTCCATTCTCTTGACGTTTGGTCCATGAAGAAATGCGTCCGCCGTCACTCCGCAGCCATAACAAAGAAGCAAGACGTCTTCTGATTCCGAACGAAGAGCCAACGGGAGATATGCGAATAATCGCATGTATCGCTGACTGCGAGGATTTGTGGCTGACATCGTAAAGGCGTTGGTCAACAGCCGGTAGTAGTACGGTTCACCAAAGAGATCGCGTCGCAGCAGCTGTAATGTGTCCGAAGTGCCTTCGATTCTTTTCACAACATGCGCAAGCACTTCGCCGTGCTCATCAATTTCGTAAGGGCGACTTGCATGTTCGAAGTGCGATTCAGCGCGATGATACGGAAGGATCGCAACAAGGAGGATCGCGGTCCCGCAAAATGCGATGGTTGCCACACCAATTGGGCGCCGAATTGACCAACTCGAGCGTTCGCTAGCCAGAATGCCGAGCAGGACATAGCCAGCGGCGCAGATTAGGAGACTCCATTGATAGCCGATGGCAGGTAACAGCACAAAACTTGCAATGAGTGGACCAGCTGCTGCCCCGGTCGTGTTGAACAAGGTCGTAATTCCAGTGCTATTCATCCGGTTTTCCGCACTCACTTGAACAAGCGCGACGATGGTCGGGAACGAAATCCCCGACAAGAACGAGGCCGGGAACATTAAGGCTACGCATAGGATGGCGATCTGCCACCAGGAAGCGAGACTAAAAGCACCAGCAGGCGTTCTTACTGCCTCGCCCGGAAAGAATAGGTATGACAAAAGCACGGCAATCGCCGCCAGCAGCAACAGGTCAGGAACTAATTGATGCAGCCAGGCTGAACGGCGATTAATCGCGCCGGCCGCGACGCCGCCGAACCCAATCCCTGCGAGCACAACCGCGAGCATGATAGCGAAAGCAGTCGGCGACGATGCAACATACAGCCGCAGAAACCGGAACCAAATCACTTCCAGCGCAAGAAGAATGAAGCCCGTTCCAAAGCTCACGAAAAGAAGCCGCCACGGCGGTCGATACCTAACATCCAGGCGAAGAGGAAACGTTCGCTGCCAGGCAAGCGCCCTGGTATCGCCTTCGAGTTTCGCCACGAACAAGGCTACCGCTGCCGCGATGCAACTCGCTAAACCTGCAACCAAACTCGTGCCGCGAAGTCCAAACGCCGCGATGAGATAACCTTCACCGAGCACAGCACCAACCACCGCGCCTAAAGTGTTCGAACCGTACAGAAAGCCAATCGCGCGCCCAAAATTCGCTTGCCGCAACACTGGATCTTCGATCAACACCGGCAGCGTCAGGCCCATCACCGTTGTCGGGATAAGTAGAATTAGGAAAGACACAACGAATCGCAGTCCGAGAAGTGTGGGCTGATAATTCCACAGAACTTGCCACACGGGTCGCAACAATTCGCCCAGCACCGGAAGACCAAAAACGATTGTACAACCAAGCAGAGCAACCAGCACCTCGAGCCAGGCATAAAGATGAAGCGGTCGCCATCGCCGAATTCTCGACGATGCGGCGATCCCGTTCCCTAGCGCCAGACCCGCCATGAAACTGGAAAGGATCAACGCCGCCCCCCAGATCGAGTTGCCAAAGGCGAGGCCGCTTAGCCGCAGCCAGAGCGTTTCGAAGATCAGCGCGCCTATTCCAGACAGAAAGAGAACACCGCAGAGAATCCCAATGCGCAGGCTCACGTTGAGATTACGCGGTAACTTAGCTTGATACGGGCGGTGCACGTCTGTCGTCGATCTTCCGGCGTTACTCTTCTAGTCGGGAGGATGAAATCCAAAATCGGTCTCCAATTTTTCCCAAAGCCAATCGACGAACCAGTTTCTTTTGAGTGACCCAACGTTGGCAACCGCTAGCGCTTCCGCTTTTTCGACGCTGCCATCCAGACAATATAGATAAGTAAGCAGGAAGATGTCATTGAGGCTAAACACGCCGCGATCTTTTTGGCTCTCCAACAATCGAATCGCCTCGTCGATATCTCGTCTGGCCAGCGCCCCCGCAATTAAATCCGGCATGGTTTCGAGTGAAGGCGCGCCCGATTGCCGCGCAACTCTCTGTGCGATCGCGAGCCGGAATTCATCACTGCCGAGGACCTCCAAGACCGGCGTGCGCAATGGCAAACGCCGCAGATAGATGTCGAGTTCGGCGAGGTCGTTGCAACGCCCAACACTTCCACATCGATAACGTGCCTCGCGAACAATGAAGCACGACTTGAGTGATTGGTTCAATGTCTCGTTCCCCTTTCCGCTGATCAATGGAAACGCAAGGTAACGGTCAATAGCTGATGAGGCTTCCATGTAAGGCAAAGCGAAGCGACGGCTCGCCTGTTCATCCCAAGGCGCATCGGAGAGGCGCTTCGGATAGAAATCTGTCAAAGGCAGTATGTCGTGGGTGATGCGATCGATTTCCTTGCTGTCCATTACAAACAGAGCGCCTAACTGCTCCGGAACTTCCATACCAACGCGACTCAAATCTGTGCTAGTGGCTGGGTCGCTCCACAGACGCGCGAGTTCCTCATCGTTAAGTGTGCGACCCGAGCCCTTGATTCCCATCATAATCCATTGCTCATCGGAACTGCCCCAAACCGACGCGTTCGGGAAGGAATTATGGAACGCTCGTAGGATTGCTTTCGCTTCGTCCACTTTCAACTGGTTAATTGGAAGCCAAAAAGTGGCGATGCCGCTTTCCTTCAGGCGGCTGTGCATGAGCGAGAAAAATTCCTGCGTGTAAAGATTGACCGAACCGGCCAGTTTGGGTGGTGGCGGTTCTCCGGAAATAATGTCGTAATGCCGCGGGCTGGCCTGAAGGAAGAACCGGCCATCCTGAACGAACGCCGTTACGCGAGGGTCACGTAGCGGATTGGGATAATTTATTCCTAAATAGAAATCAGCGAGATCAAATACTTCCTTTGATATATCTACGATATCTAACCGCTTCAGATGCGAACCGTGGAGAAATGCATCGGCCGTTACTCCGCAACCGTAGCAGATAAGCAGCACATCTTGTGATTCCGGACGGAACGCCATGGGAAGATAGGCGAATAATCGCATATAGCGCTGGCTCTGCGGCGCTGTCCCCGACATCGAGAACCCACTGGTTAACAGCTGGTAGCGATACGGCTCGCCGAAAAGATCGTACCGCAGCAATTGATATGTGTCGGAAGGTCCCTCGATCTTTTTGACCAAATGACCAAGAAAATGCCTTGCATGGCCGAAATGGGTGTCGTCGCGATGATAAGGAAAAATCGCGAGAAGGAGAATCATCGCCGCGCAAAGCGCGGTGCTAACCAGACTGATCGGCCGCCGCATCGACCAACCTGAGCGTTCGCTCACGAGAACGCTCAGCAGACCGTAACCCGCAGCGCAAAGTATGAGGCTCCATTGATACCCGACCCCGGGCAACAGGATGAAGCTTGCAATGAGCGGGCCGACTGCTGCCCCAGTGGTATTAGCTAACGTGGTAATTCCAGTGCTATTCATTCGGTCACCCACGCTTACCTGAACGCTTGCTGCTATGGAGGGAAAAAGGACTCCTGAAATCAGCGCAACGGGAAACATCAACGCGGCGGAAAGCAGCGTGATCTGCCACCACCCAAGGTCAAAGACATCCGTGCGTGCTTGAATCAATTCTCCCGGGAAGAACAAATATGAGAGGAGCGTTGTGACCGCAGCCACCAGCAAGAGAAGAGGCAGCAAGTGATTCAGCGGCTTTGAACGGCAATGAATCGCGCCAGCCGCGACGCCGCCGAGCCCAATTCATACCAGCACGACCGCGAGCATGACTGCGAAAGCAGTCGGCGACGATGCAACATACAGCCGTAGAAAACGGAACCAAATCACTTCCAGCGCAAGAAGAATGCAGCCCGTCCCAAAGCTGACGAAAAGAAGCCGCCACGGCGGCTGATACCTAACATCCAGGCGGAAAGGAAACGGTCGCCGCAAACCAAGAGCACTGGTGCCGCCTCCTAATTTTGCCACGAACAAGGCAGCCGCGGCAGCGATGCAACTCGCCAAACCTGCAGCCAAACTTGTGCCTCGAAGACCAAACGCCGCGATGAGATAACCTTCACCGAGCACAGCGCCAGCCACCGCGCCTAACGTGTTCGCGCCATACAGAAAACCAATCGCGCGCCCAAAATTGGTTTGCCGCAACATTGGATCTTCGATCAACACCGGAAGCGTCAGTCCCATAGCCGTTGTCGGCACAAGTAGAATCAAGAAAGAGGCAATAAATCGCAGTCCGAGGAGCGCGGGCTGATAATTCCAGAGCATTTGCCACATGGGTCGCAACAATTCGCCCAGCACCGGAAGACCAAAAACGATTGTGCAGCCAAGCAGAGCGACGAGCACCTCCAGCAAAGCGTAAAGATGAAGCGGTCGCCATCGCCGAATTCTCGATGACGCGGCGACCGCGTTCCCTAGTGCCAGGCCAGCCATGAAACTGGAAAGGATTAACGCCGCCGCCCAGACCGAGTTGCCGAATGCGAGCCCGCTGAGCCGCAGCCAAAGAGTTTCAAATATGAGTGCACCAATCCCGGACAGAAAGAGAACGGAAGAGAGAATGGCAACCGGCGCGCCCCCACGGAGGCTTTGCGTCTGCGCGGCATACGACACATGGGACTCGGGGGCCGGATGGGACCTATTCATTACGAAAACCGGAGGCAATCCTCAGGACAATGGCGCCCGCGACCCCAGCCGCGAGCGAGCCGGCAAGGATACCCAACTTTGCGGCGTCAACCGGCGCAGTCTCATCGAACGCAAGCATTGCGATAAACAGCGACATGGTGAAACCGATTCCGGCGAGCCACGCATAACCGAGCAAAGATGTCCAGCCCACAGCATGAGGAAGTTTGGCAACGCCTGACTTAACTGCGAGCAGAGCCGCCGCCATAATCCCCAGCGGCTTGCCCAGAACCAGTCCGACCAACACTCCGATGACAATCTCTGCGTGCTGGATCGGTAAAGCTAAGTTGACTCCAGCGTTTGCGAACGCAAACAGCGGCATCACCACGAATGCTGAGAACTTGTGCAGAGTGTGTTCAAGCCTCAAAATCGGCGCCGTTACGCCTTCCGTCGCATACTCGAGTGCGACGAGCGCTTCCTGTTGTCCCTTGCTGGTCAAAACGATGAAATCGCCGCTCTCGGTTTGGTCAAATCGATCCAAAAGTGAGCGCACCTCCCGAGAGAATTGCGCTGCATCGGTCCGTGTGCGCGTGGGAATGGTGAAAGCAAGGGCCACTCCAGCAACCGTCGCGTGCACTCCGGACTGATGCACAAAATACCAGAGCGCCATTCCAACTAACAAATATGGCCACAGGCGACGCACTCCAATTGCGTTGAATCCGAACAACACCAAAACCAGCAGGCCTGCGACGCCGAGCGCTACCCACGCGATAGTTTGTGAATAGAAAGTAGCAATGACAAGCACCGCGCCCACATCGTCAGCGATCGCCAGCGCGGTCAAAAATACCCTTGCACCGGTTGGCGCGCCCGGCGCGATCAATGCCAGTGCGCCGAGGGCAAAGGCAATATCGGTCGCAATGGGAATACCCCAACCTCGCGCTCCAAATCCGATCGGGTTGAAAGTCCAGTAGAGCGCAGCCGGAACAATCATGCCGCCGATAGCGCACGCGATGGGAAGCGCTGCTTTGCGCACGGAGGCCAGCTCACCGACGACCAGCTCCCGTTTGATCTCCAAACCAACCAACAGGAAAAACACTGCCATCAGTCCGTCGTTGATCCATTGATGCAACGTCAGTGAAAGCGAGTAATCAGCGAGCCCCACGGCTAATCGTGTTCGCCAAATATCCGCGTACGCTGCGGCCAGCGGTGAGTTCGCCAGAGCCAGCGCAGCAATTCCGAACAGCAGCAAGACTGATCCGCCAGCTGTCTCGGTGCGGAAAAAGCGCTGAAAGATAGTAGGCGGGAGTTTCCTTAAACGAACAGCCATGGGCAATACATGCTCATTTTCTAACCACGAACAGACGCTAATGAAATAGGATTGAAGAAGTGTTAAGTCTTAAGTGCAGATTCCTTAAAACTTAAGCTCTCAGAATGTTCACCGGTTTAATCGAAGAAGTTGGCACCGTGATTGCAGTGAATACAAGCGAAAGCGGCAATCAATTAAAAATTGACGCGCCGCGTATCGCGAGAAAAATGCGACGTGGCGATAGTTTGGCCGGTAATGGTTGTTGCCTCACACTAAGCTCGCGCCGCGGCGACGAGTTAGTTTTCGATCTTTTGGACGAGACCATCGCTCGCACAAATCTAAAAAACTTGAAGCGCAAGCAGCCGGTAAATCTCGAACGCGCCCTTGCCGTGAGCGATCGCTTTGGTGGACATTTCATTCAAGGGCACATCGATTGTGTCTCGCCCGTCATCGCCTACCAGCAGAGCGACGCAGATTTTCGATTGGAGATCGAGTTACCTGACGCATTCGCCCATTACGTCGCGAGCAAGGGCTCGATTGCGGTCAATGGGATCAGTCTTACTGTCGCCGATGTTCTTCCGAAAAGTTTCGTCACGTGGATTATTCCTTACACGAAAACGCATACCAATCTGGACCGGGTCCAAGCGGGCGATCTAATGAACCTCGAATTCGACATTCTGGCCAAGTACGTTGAGCGAATGGTTTCTCGCTACAGCCCAAAGGCCCGCCGCTAAATGTGATCGCGCGCAGTTTGGCCACGCCTCGCCTACGTCACCGTGTAGTGGGCGTAATCACATCGCCGGCCGAGCTCGATTTCGCTATTCGAATGCGCAAGCCACCGGATTTATTTGAACTGCGGCTGGATCGTCTTGTGCGCGTGGTTGACCGACTGGAGAACAAAATTTCGAAGTTACGTGCGCCGCTTATCATCACAGCGCGACATCCGATGGAAGGCGGCGCAAATCGATTATCCCCGCCGCAGCGACACAATCTTCTCGCTCGATTTTTATCCCGGGCTCGTTATATCGACGTCGAATTACGCTCCGCCCCCGTCTTCCGGCCGCTGCTTCGGCTGGCTCGAACGCAGAACGTGCGGCGGATTATTTCAGTTCACTATCTGAAAAGCACTCCGACTTCCAATCAGTTGCGAGACAAAGCGGGCGCGGCAAAAACGTATGGCGCGGATATTTTCAAGCTGGCGACACGCACCGACACTCCGGCGCAACTGGCGCGCTTGATCGATTTCGTCGCGGCCAAGGACCCTGGCGTTGCCGTGAGCGCGATGGGAATCGGTAAATTGGGCGCAGCTTCGCGTGTGCTTCTCGCCTGTTGTGGATCGGCTCTTGTATATGTTTCGCTCGGCCGAAGCGACATCGAAGGACAAATATCACTGGAACAGCTTCGCGCATTGGGAATAGCCTCTCCACACTAAATCCTTGTTCCGTTTGCTTGCTCTTTCTCCAACGCACATATCGTACAAAAAAAGAACGCGCCATGTCCTCATCTGTAACCCTCCCAAAACAAGTGCCGGTTATGCCGTTGCCTGGCGCTCTGCTTTTTCCGCATGCGCTGCTCCCCCTTCATATTTTTGAGCCACGTTATCGCGAGATGTTAAAGCACGCCCTCGCCCATCACCGCATGTTTTGCGTTGCGCTGCTCAAACCGCATTGCGTTGAATGGAATTCGACCGACGACTTTTTTCACATCGCCAGCGTTGGTCTTATTCGCGCATGCGTTGAACGAAGCGACGGCATATCGAACCTGATTCTGCAGGGACTCGAACGTGTCAGATTCAGCGCTTTTCAGCAGGAAGCACCATTTCCTATTGCAATGATTGAGTCGCTCGAATCCGACTCCACGACGTCCGTAGAAACCGAAGCGCTGGCTGCGAAAGTGCTGGAACTGTATTCAAACCTCAAAGGAGACGGACCACGGCAGCTTCCCCCTAAAGTGGATCGGTATCTTTCCGATTTGAGCGACCCCGAATTGCTTGCTGATCTGGTCGCCTCAACATTTGTGAGCGATCCCCTTCGTCGGCAACGCGTCCTCGAAGAACTCTCTATTAATAAACGGCTGCGGCTGGTGATTCAGTATCTTCGGGAAGAAAACGGAAGCGCGGCTGCGTGAGTTGTAGCCGCGTCTCAGTGAGACGCGCAACGCGCGGCGACGAAACACATCAGTCTCGCGCGACGCATAGCGAGGCGGCTACACGGTCGCGATCCGCGCGTGTTCTTCCAGCAAATACCGGTCCGTCATTCCCGCGATGTAATCGCAGACCGTGCGATGCAATCCCTCGGTCTCAATTCGTTTCGCCGCCGTCTCGCCCAGTTTGTCAGCGTCCGCCAGGTACGCTTGGAAAACCTGCCGAAGCATTTCGCAGGCGCGCCGATTTACTTCGGAGACGCGCGGATCGTAATAGACGTTCTGGTACAGGAATTTTCGCAAATCGCGATTCGCCTGGAACAAATCATCGCTATAACGAATCAGCGGCGCTGGCTGCTGGCGCGCTTCGTCTGAACTTTGCACGCCCGCATCTGCAATAGATTTTGCGCTGGTCGAGACCAGATCGCGTACTTCCGTGTCGATAATGTCTCGGATGATTAGCTTGTGCAGTTCCGGCTCTCGAACGTCAGGGTAGCGTGCCAGCACAGCTCGAAGGCTTCGACGCCAGACCTCGTCTTGTTCCAGTTGCGCCGCGTTCAGGATTTCGAAATCGACTGCATCATCCAAGTCGTGACTGTAATAGGTGATCTCGTCCGCCAGGTCCGCGACCTGCGCCTCCAGCGATGGGCAACGATAGCTTTGTAAAGTAGTGCGTGCCTGCGGCCCCGGCAGTTTTCCCATCTGATGAAATGCTCCGTGTTTCCGCAGTCCCTCGCGCACTTCGAATGTCAGGTTCAGACCCGGAAAATTCGGATAGGGATCTTCAAGAAGTTCGACCACTCGCACACTCTGCCGGTTGTGATCGAAGCCGCCGTGGTCGCGCATGCACTCGGCCAGCATCTCTTCGCCGGAATGTCCAAACGGCGCGTGTCCCAGATCGTGGGCGAGCGCGATCGCTTCCGCAAGATCTTCATTTAATCTCAACGCGCGAGCAATCGTGCGGCTGATGGACGCGACCTCAATGGAGTGTGTCAGCCGGGTGCGTAAGTGATCACCGGTCCCATTCAAAAAGACCTGCGTCTTGTATTCCATTCGA
>WNFY01002883.1_pt1 | contig 20511 bp, 17 predicted proteins | sample 5400091 | NCBI WGS metagenome assembly WNFY01 (sample SAMN13153364, study PRJNA577476) | soil metagenome | isolation source: 60 cm soil or saprolite under grassland replicate 1 | place: USA:California | collected 2016-06-15
GCCCTGCGGTCCCAAAGCCGCCTTTGCGACCAAAGGCTATTTTGCCAAACAGCGCAACCGCCGAGGCCGACAACTGGGCCGCGTGCTGGCCAGTCGCTATGGGGAAGTCGTCGTCGATCGCCTTTTTGATGGGAAGACGCAACTGACCCGTGCCTTGCAGCCATTGGTGCTGGCCGCTGAAGAGACGTTGCAATTGGATGAGGCCAGGCGTCGCCAAACCATTGTGCGCGTGGATGCTGGCGGGGGCAGCCTGGATGATGTCAATTGGCTGCTCTCGCGCGGCTATCTGGTTCACTGCAAGGACTACTCCGGCAAGCAGGCCAAACGCCTGGCCAACAGTGTCGCTGATTGGTACGTCGATCCCCATCAGCCCGAGCGTCAGTTCGGTTGGGTAACCGAGACGACCGAAGCCTATGTGCGCCTGGTCAAGCGCATTGCGGTACGTTGTCGCCAACCGGACGGGCAGTTCGCCTCCGGCGTGCTGATCTCCGCCTTGTCGGCCCGGCAAGTCCTCGTTTTGACTGGTCAGCCCCTCTCGCTGCTCGCTGATCCGGCAGCGGTCTTGCTGGCCTATGTCACGTTCTATGATCAGCGCGGCGGGGGCGTGGAAACGTCCTTCAAAGGCGACAAGCAAGGACTGGGCATCGGCAAACGCAGCAAAAAACGCTTTGAAGCTCAGCAGATGGTCATGCTGCTGGGCTCTCTGGCTCACAATGTGATCGTCTGGGCGCGGGACTGGCTGGCAATCCCAACCTTGCGCCACTACGGGATGCTGCGCATGGTGCGCGATGTCTTTCATATTAGTGGCTTTCTGCTCACTGATGCCTGTGGACGGCTGACTCAGGTGGTGCTCAATCAGGCCGCTCCCCTGGCCTCGGCTTTAGTCGATCCCTTGGGCCAGCTGTTGGCTGGCGTTCAGGTGGCCGTTAATTTGGGCCAAACTTAGGTAATTAATATATCTGACAATCAGGTTACAAGGCAGAGCAGGCTCCCGCCTTTCATTATATAATAAGCAGCTTCCTGGGATGCAATTGATCCCTACAGGAATCTATTTACTATTTTCTCTCAAAAATGAACTATGATTTCTTATCATCCATCTAAAATAGATCCAGGTTTTGCACTTAACTCTGCACCGTTGTTGCCTTTTCGTCTTTTCGCATATATAATGGTAGAGGTGTCATTTTCCACTGACTTTTTCTACTAATTCAGAGATGAAGGAAAGGAGAGTATAGTGAGCGAACAGACGCAGGGTCTAGCACAACAGATATTTGCTCCATTGCTTCCTACCAGGAGTATTACGATCAAATATACGCTGGGGAAGCTCCTTATTACTTCATTAAACAAGCCAGGAGAGGTGTGTGGCGTTGCACGCCGTGTAGGTTATACGGGTAAACATAGCGACGATCTTGCTACGTACCGCTTAAAGATCCGTGTGGCTGGTATGAAAACCTTTACAACGCTTCCCTCTGTCTTTGTCGTTGATGATGGCATTTTCATAGACTATGAAGAATGGCAGAGGAAACAGCCGAGAAATGGATAATGAAGCAGCAAGTAAAACAGCCAGGTCATAAAAGATCTGGCTGTTTTAGGAAGACCCTGGTGCATCTCCACTTGACCTCTTAGGATTTCGTATGTATACTTTCCTCCGTAGGGGCAGCAGGAGCAATGATACTTTTCCGACCCGCTTGAGGGTACTGAAACTAGCCAGCTTGCAATTCACCCAGCGTAACATTAACTGTTAGTTGCTGGCTGCCCCGGTAGACATGTACCGATACAGAATTGCCTGGATCTTTGCTTAGCAATGCATCACTAAGTGTCGATGTATCAACGACCTGCGTATTGTCAACCTGTACGATAATATCGCCCGCCTGTAAACCAGCGCGATCCGCCGCCCCACCACTCTGTACGGAAACGATCTGCACACCCTGGCTGACTGGCAGGTTGTTCGCCTGTGCCAGCGTAGGATCAACATCCTGGACACTGATGTTCATTGCTGCCCGACCTGTGTGAGCCACCTTGCCTGTCTGGATAATCTGGGGTGCGATGAGCTTCACGCGGTTGGATGGAATGGCGAAACCGACGCCGTTGGCCGGAGCATTGAACTCCGGGTCAATGGCGGTCAATGTGGGAATACCGACGATGTTACCTTGCAGATCTACCAGGGCTCCACCACTATTGCCTGGATTGATGGGAGCATCAGTCTGGATAGCACCTGGAAGGGTCGCGCCACCCTGTCCCTCGGAAACATTACGTTCCAGAGCACTCACAATGCCATTCGTCACTGTCTGTGTGATGCCCAGTGGATTGCCTATCGCCAGCACATCCTCGCCTACCGCAAGTTTCGATGAGTCGCCCAGCGTCGCGACCGCTATGCCCTTTGCAGGCGGCGTAATTTTTATTACCGCAAGATCATCGGCGGGATCAGTTCCGCTAATCTGTGCAACCGCTTTTGTGCCATCATAGAGTGTTACCTGGGCAGTGCGTGCACCACTGACAACGTGGTTGTTGGTGACAATATAACCACGATTATCGATGATAACGCCCGAGCCGAGCCCGGTACCTTGCGGCGTTGATATGGTAATCAGCACCACCTCGGGCCGCACCTTGTTAATCACTGCCTCGCGTACCGTACTGATATTGTTGCCTGTTAACGCGGGAACCGTCGCCTGTGGGCTTGCCGAGGGCTGCAGTGCCCCAACGGCTGGCGCTGCCATAGCGTGTCCGACAGCCCAACCTGCTATAAACAACAGAATACCTACAATGAGCGCGGCCAGCCAGAGAACTGACGAACGCCTGGATCGTTGATTTCTGGCTGGTGGATATGGCTGATAAGAGCCACCTTCATTGTTCCGTGCATTTGGATCATACATAATTACAAGCCTCGTTCCGCTCTAAGCAGGCGTGTGTAGATACGCCATGCTCCTTCTACAGTAAACTAAGACCAGGCCCTCTCGACACAGGGCTGGAACAAGAGTACACTTGTTCTCTAGAACTGTTGAACGCGGAAGGGGAAAGGCTACTTGCTCCACCCGGCTCGACCGATTGAGAAAGCTCGTCCTTGCCAAACCGATCATGAGAGAGTCGCGCGGTCTGCCGCCACAGTAGAAGGGCACGAAAGCTCAGGAACCATTCTTGCAGAGAGGAGCGTTTCTGATGTGGTACGTTGGTATTGATTGGGCAAGTGAGCATCATGACGCCCTGGTCATTGATGAAAAGGGCCGTCAGGTTGGTTCGCTTCGTATTGATCATAACCCGCAAGCAATGAGCAAACTGAACACCTTCTTGGAGCAGATCATCGGTGATCTCTCGTCGAAAGAACAAATGGCCTGCATCATCGAGACGACCCATGGCTTGTTGATGGCTCACCTGTTGGAAGCAGGCTGGCCGGTCTACCCTGTCAACCCTCGCACCGTGGATCGTCGGCGATCCGCATCTGGTGCCAAGACGGATACGATTGACGCCTACTTGCTTGCCAGGACTGGACGAGCTGATTTTGCCGAGTTGCACCGCCTCACCCCAGACAGCGAGAAGGTCGCCGAGTTGAAACTGCTGACCCGCGATCAAGACGCTTTGATCCACAGGCAAACGCGCCTGGTCAATCAGCTCACTGCGTGCCTCAAAGCGTCTTATCCGGTGGCCTTGGAGTTGTTTACGAAGCTGCAACAAAAGAACACGTTGCTGTTTTTGCAAACCTACCCCACCGCACAGGAAGCGATGGCAGCCTCGGCTGAGCAGATCCAGAACGTGCTCAGGCAGGCGAGGCATCCCACCCCGACGACCGCCGCTCCCAAGATTTTCGAGCGGCTCCATCAGCCCCATTTGCAGGCTGATGCCGTGATGACCCGAACCAAAGCGCGTTTGATGCTGGTGTTGGTGAGTCAATTGCTGCCACTGATTGAGCAACTTGCTCAGTATGATAAGGAGATTGACCCCCTTTTTTTGACCCATGAGGACCACACGATTTTTGAGAGCTTGCCGCGTGCAGGCCAACGCCTGGCTCCGCGGAGGCTTCCAGAAATCGGGGAGGATCGAGAGCGATACCAAGACGCAAGCAGTCTGCAAGCCCTGGGTGGAACTTCGCCGGGACTGTTTCAAAGCGGGATGTACTCCAAAGCGCATCGCCGATTGGGCGGCATCAAAGCGTTGCGCAAGGCCTTGCAGCAGTTTGCCTGGCAAACGACCCAAAGTGAGCCTTGGGCCAGGGACTATTATCAACGAAAACGCGCTGAAGGCAAAAGCCATACGGTAGCAGTACGTGCTCTTGCCAATGTCTGGGTTCGAATCATCTTTGCGATGTGGTCCCGTCACTGCTGCTATGAGACGGCCACCTTTGAGCGCGCCCAGCAGCAGCACGCACGCAGAGCGGCTTAGATGCCTTTGAGGGGGTTGCATCCTTTCAAAACGAGCAAAAAACCCGGCTGTTTTTTGGCTTTCAACCTGGCATGCCCAGAAAAGACCACGCCAGCGAGGGGGTGTCAAGGAAAGCGAAGCGGCTTGACAGCCCTGAGCGGCGTGGTACACTGGCTCATGCTGGTCCTCAAAAGGCTTGACATAGACTGCCGGAATCTTGATTTCGAACAAAAGTTCGTGTAATATTGAAATGGATAGGTCGCCTGGGAGTCGCTCTCCCAGGAAAGAGTTCGCAGACCCCTTTTGACATAGTGGGAACAGATCCCTTGACTCTCAGTGGGGGAGGTGTTCAGAACCCCTGATATGTCTATGGGGACCATAAGGAACCCCTCGGCAGTCGATGGGAGCGGCACTTCCACGGACTCGGACCTGTCCACCCAGTTGTTCTGTTCGGTTCTGAGGGTGGCCTGCCTCCAATGAAGGAGAGATGCGCTATGGCGAAGCGAGCTGTACAACATGCTGACCTCAAAGCGGTCCCCATGCTGCTGAATGAATCTTTGTACGTTGGAATTGATGTTGGCAAAGCAAAACATGTCGCTGGCTTCCTCTCGAAAACGCTGCTCTCGCGCCATGAACGGTTTGAGGCATGCCCAGCACTCGTCTTTGACAATTCGCGTGAAGGCTTCCGCTTGCTCATTGAGCGCATATGCAGCCTGGCTCCACTGGAGCACCTCTTTGTGCTGATGGAACGCACCGGCCATTATCACCGCGCACTCGAACAGTACCTGCAGGAACTGGACATCACGGCGTACGTCATGCATGTGCAAAGTCGGTCTGCCGGGATGCTCAAAACCGACAAACGAGATGCCTTGACCCTGGCGAATCAACTCTACAATCAACTGGAATTGGGAGTGCAAGTCCCCAACAAACGGCAACTGATCCGCCGTGTGGTCCCTCCAACAGAGCCAGCAGCTGAGCTGAGAGGATTGATCCGTCACCGCTATGAATTGATTCATGAGAGCACTCGCCGGAAAAACAAGCTCACGGCTATTTGTGATGAACTGTTCCCAGAACTGGTCCGAGTGGTGAAAGACCCCAATGGGCAGGTTGCCCTTGCGCTCCGGGAGCGGTTTCCAACTCCTGCGACTCTGGCTCCCGCAAGCCTCACCACCCTCCAACAGATACGAGGTGGTGCTCGTTCCATATCTTCTGCCAAACTGGTGGAACTGCAACGGCAGGCAGCACAAAGCATTGGCGTCAAAGAGGTTGCCCGTCTTCGTGGTCTGGTGCTGGAACAGACCCAATTGATCAAAGAACTTCAGTTGCTGCAAGCACATGTCCAGCAATTGGACGATGAAATTGTTGGCAGTGTCGAGCAGGCACGTGAAGGACAAATCCTGCTCTCGTTTCCAGGGATTGGACCGATCATGGCAGCCACCTCCATTGCCGCCATTGGTTCGATCCACAATTTCCCCTCGGCGGCCTCCCTCAAATCGTATTTTGGTTGGGCACCCGTCGTGGCTCAATCGGGAAGCACCTTGGATCACACGAGATTGACACCTGGGGGAACCAGGACGATGAAGCACATGCTCTTTCTGGCTATCTTCCAGGCGATCAGGTTGAAGGACAATGAATGGGCCAGGCTCTATGAGCGACTGGTGAAAATCAAATGTCCCTTTGACGAGCGAACGCAGTCCTATCTTGGCAAGACCCGCGTGATCGGTCGTGTTGCTGGTCAGATGACTGAGGCGATCTACGCCCTGCTCAAACGAGATGCAGAACTGTTGAGTAAGATCCCTCCGGGTCAAGATCCTCCACCTCCTTTGTTGTATGATCCAGAGGTGCATCGACAACATCATCTGGGGCACTACCGCCCCTTGAAATCGACACCGCCTCCAAACACGATCACGTTGCTTCATCCTTCACCTGCCCAATGATTCCATATGTCTGAGAGTCTTTCTCATGTAATGACGTGTAGGAGTTTGATCTATTCCACGTGTATCAGATAAGAAGTTTTCTAGCTATGCCCAGAAATTCCTGTGCTACTCTTATTTACGCCTGAGTGGATAGAATAGTAGACATATTACCAATTCGGACGATACATACAATCCTCCACTAAGGTAGGGGCGAACTTGAGCGCATTCGCGATTATGTCATTTGACAAATAAATCTGGCAATGCTATCGTAGGGACCACGTTTACAGCGTCCGGCGATGTATTAGCCCGAGGAGCGGCTATGAGCGAAGATAAGAACCTGAATCAGCCACAGACTGATCTCCCAGACCATGTACGTAGAAATAAAGCTATGTGGGAAGCAACCAGCGATACGTATGAACAACGGCACGCGCAGGCCCTGGAAGGCAAGAACGTCCTGGCCTGGGGAGTCTGGCGCATCCCTGAAGCAGAACTCAATGTGCTTGGTGATGTTGCAGGCAAGGATATACTCGAATTTGGCTGTGGCGCGGCCCGCTGGTCCATCGCCCTAGCCCAACTCGGTGCTCGACCCGTGGGTCTTGATATTTCGTCCCAGCAGCTCGCCCACGCCCGCCGCCTGATGGCTGAAGCTGGCATTGACTTCCCCCTGGTCGAAGGCAGCGCCGAAGCCGTGACACTCCCTGATGCCAGCTTCGACATCGTCTTCTGCGACTGGGGTGCGATGACCTTCTGCGATCCCTACCGCACCGTGCCCGAAGCCGCTCGTCTCCTGCGGCCCGATGGCCTCTTTGCCTTCTCAGACGCCACTCCGATCCAGTTCATCTGTACCGACGTAAAAACGGAGCGCATCGAGCGCCACCTTATCAATGACTACTTCGGCCTGACGCGCCTGGAATGGCCCGACTCGACCGACTTCCAACTACCCTACGGCGAATGGATCCGCCTCTTCCGGCGCAACCATTTCATTATAGAGGACCTGATCGAAACGCGTCCCGCTCCCGGCGTCGGCAGCTCATACCGTAGCGAAGAAGAGAACGAATGGGCGCGCCACTGGCCCATGGAAAATATCTGGAAACTACGTAAAGAGCGCGTATGAAATAGTACCTTCGTGAGGGGCAACATATTTAGATAGCCATTTTCTCCACTAAAGGTGTATAATAACGCTACTGTAGTCTCACCCGGAGAAGAAAGGATACTATGTTTTGGATAACCCATTTGCTACAACATCGCCTGCCCGCTTATACGCTCTATTATTGAAATTACGTCCAATCCAATATGGAACGCTCATGCCTTTCTCCGGTGAACTTGTTCACGCCGCGTGGCTCAACTGGCTAAGGGCTGCGGCACCCGAAGTAGCGACATGGCTACATGAAGGCAACAGGCGTCGTCTCTTCACCTGTTCCAGCCTGCAATTTCCCGTCCCACACGCCCGTATGCGTGAAGCAGAAAAAGAGAATATCCATCTGCCCGTCACCCCCGAAAAAACCTACACCATACGCATCGCCCTCCTGCTCGGCGAACTCTTCCCCCTCTTCTACAACGCTCTCGCCGACTTCAACCTCACGGCCCTTACCGGAGACAAGAGACCTCCATTTATACAGATCGGCAAGCAAACCTTCCTACTCGAAGAAGTCATCGCCGATCCCGAAAATAGCACCGGCTGGGCCGGCTTCACCTCATTCACCGACCTGGTAGAAAAGGTCCGAGCAACAAAATTGCGCTCCACGGAGCACATAAAACTAGAATTTGCCTCCCTCACCACATTCAACCGCAGCAGCGCCAGAACCAGAGAATACGGCAGCCACCACGCTCTACTCCCCCTACCTGAGTACGTATTCTCCGGCCTCGCCCGCCGCTGGCAAGAACTCGCTCCCCCAGAACTGGCAGACATCATCCAAAAAGACCTGCTCGAACAATACATTAGAGATGACGGCATTATCATCAGCGACTACGACCTTAGAGTCCACCACGTAAAATTCACCACCCACCTCCAGACCGGCTTCATAGGCAAATGCCAGCACACCCTGCGTGGCCCCGACGAAGCAGCTGAGGGAGAGCTGTCCGTACGGCAACAACTCCTATTATTAGCGCAACTGTCCTTCTACTGTGGCGTGGGATATAAGACCGCAATGGGTATGGGGCAGGCACGACTACTTTAAAAGTGTGTTGAAAAAAGCTATATGAAATGCTTTGTTTCTAAAAAAGTTTAATGCCGCTTTGATATCGACCTTATTCAAACGTAATAGATGAATAGAGATTCACGATAATGGGGCAACTTTGATTATGGTAAACCGTTATATTCATATACAGGATTATTTCCTGTAAGATTTTGGATTTTAGTACGCTTAGGGAAGGAAACGTTCATATGCCAAAAAAGGTACCTCCACGTTCTGGTCTATTCAAGGCCATTGCGAATTCAGCTTGTCACTTGCATCAACATCTAGCTCGTTTTAGCGATAAGAATCAAAAGCGTATCATCGATTTGAATCATGTTCAAAGTGAGTCAAATTTAGATGAGCTTCTCGAAGCTCAAGTTGTAGATAGCGATTCACCTGATAATGCTACTACAGATAATGAGCCTTTCTCATCCTTGTCTAAGAATGCACAGTCTGAAGATATCAATAATCTTATTGCTTTCATGAAAGCAAAGGACCAAGCTTTCATTATCAGACTCTTGGGTATTGCGTGCATTATATGCGCGGCTGCTGGTTTCTATCAGCTTTTAGCTACTGGACAATGCTCCTTGCTTAATTCTTTGCTTATTGCTCAGGGAGTAGTTGCTACTCTAGTTGGCATAGTAGATCGTTATCATTCCAATCAAGAAAAGAAAAAGATCGATTGAAGCAGTTTGTCTGCACAGGAAGTGCGGATATAATCACCGTTCCTCCGTTCACATAAATTTGGTTTCGAGTACAGCCTTTTAGATGGCTTGAGAGGAAGTTTTTATAATATCATGATACCATGTGATCCTTGGCTTTTGACTTCCTCTCAAGCCGTCATAAACCTATTCGTTGGGTCCAAGATAATCTACCTTTCAGAGATGAATTCCCTTGCTCTGTTGTGGTAGAATTAGTTGTAGCTCATAGTTGCTGAATCCAATTGGAATTGAAACGAGCTAATTTTTATGCTATGACAGGCTGACTTCTCCACCTGATAAGGTATTTGTGAAGACAGTCATCCCGCTAGGGTCAACTAATAGCATGGAAAGCCCACACTGTTATGGATAATGTGGGCTTTTTTGTAATCAGGCTTAAATTCCTACTAATACTAATAGTATTGGTGTTTATAGCCCCTTCTTCACTTACGAAGTTAGAAAAACTTCTGGGCTATTCAAAGCAGTTTCTCAGTACAAATATCCTTTCTTATGTTATACTCTTAATGTTTCGGCTCCGCCTATACGTCAAATAATTTATCGATACTGACAAATGAGATGTTAGTATAAGACAGATTTAAAGGAAGCATGACGAGTATGGTTAGGATGTGAGATATCAATAGATATAATTGTATCAGTGTTTTTCCGAGAAATCTCATAACTACTTATGATGTGTTATCGTAGCTACCGTGCTATAGTAGCGGTGTCCAAAAGATACCTCAACCATCAACTTCAAAAAGGCTGGAGGGAAGTGACTCGTGGCGTTGTCGCTAATCGCATTCGATACCGATCATATCAAAAGCTATGTATTTGGTACCGATAAACTGAAGGAGATTCGTGGTGCCAGCTCAATCCTTGATCGCCTCAATCGTGATAGGATGCTCCACGAGGCCAGCACTCACCACATCCGGGTAGAGCCTATTTTTACAAACGGTGGTGCGGGCTTGTTTTTAGTCGATAAAGAGGGCGCAGAAGATTTTGGGCATTTTGTGCAGAATGCCTATCTTGATGAAACGAAGGGTAGGGCATCTATTACATATGTCGTGCAAAGACTCCCTGCCAAAATAGAAAATCTCAGTATCGAAGAGATCAAGAAAGAGGATCTGGGTGATACACTAGAGCTACTACGCTATCGTTTGCATAATGCAAAAAATAATCCTTCTGAGCTTATTGCCATTACATCCCACCCTTTTATGCATCCCTGTGATAGTTGTGGCACTGCGTATGCCGAAAAGGAAATAACCCAACCTCCTGATGAGGCTGGTCTTTATTGTATGAGCTGTATGGAAAAACGTAAAGAAGATGGCAAAGTAAAAAATCATATTCTCGACAAGATAAGTCGTATCGCACGTTCTGAGCAGTCGTCTTCTATATATCTATGGGATCGCATTCTTGAGCAGTTGAAGGGGCTTGGATATGCACTACCTGAGGGCACACAACCACCGAATGATTTTAACGAATTTCGTCTTTTTACGGAAGCGAAAGAGTATATTGGCCTGATTTACGCTGACGGCAATAATATGGGAGCCAAGCAGGATGATTTGAAGAAGCTGGTTGATGTGGAGGATTTTGCAAAAGAAGTGGATGATGCAGTTCACAGGGCTATGTGCCAGGCAATTAAGGACCATCTGCCGGTAGTAGAACGTCCTTCTGGCAAACAAGACGAAACTATTCGATTCTTCCCTTTCGATATTTTGATGATAGGCGGCGATGATATCATGCTGGTCACTGACGCTGCAAAAGCTATGGATGTTGCTTTGACCATTGCTCGCGAATTCCGCGGTTTGACAAACAATAAATATACGCTCTCTGTAGGCGTGATATTGGCACCTATCAAGTATCCGTTTGGGCTGCTATTGGATATGGCGGAGACGACATTGAAGTTTGCAAAGAAAGCTGGGGCCGATGCTCGTATCAAAGCTAAACGAGAAGGCGTGAAAGAATTTGATGATACGCGCATCAATTTTCTGACCGTGGCAGGCAGCAGCCGCAATAATTTTAATGCTGTGTATAACTCGGTATACCATGCTAAAGACAAGGATAAAAATACGGAGTTTTTTGCGTCCTTACGTCCCTATGATCCTGATAAGCTGGCATTCTTGCTTGATGTGATTCGCCAGGGTCATATCATGAACCTGGGTCGAACCAAACTGCATCAGGTACGTGAAGCTATTTTGAAAAAGAATCTGACCACATCAGTTACTGAAGGGCTGATGGTGTTACGCAACTGGCGTGAAAAGCAGCGTAACTATGTGACGAAACAAGTCTATAGTATGGCTGGACAGTATCAGTTGGCACGCTCGAATACGCAAGATCCCGGATCACTATTCCCGCGTGTTACATTTCCCTGGTTTGCTGATGGCGAGACGAAAGATGGCTTGAGCGTCTATCGGACGTCTCTGCTAGACTTCGTGGAACTCTACGATTTTGTATCTAGAGAAGGGCTTGACGAGAGTGACGAGAGTTGATCGTATCCAGATAAATTATACGCTGACGTTTCAGACTCCATTTCATTTCGGTACAGGTATACGCCTGGGCCTGATTGACCGCACGGTTGTGCGCGATGCTGATGACTATCTCTATGTGCCCGGCTCAACGTTCAAGGGCGTTGTGCGTGAACGCTGTGAGCAACTTGCACATCTCTATGAAGCACTTGACACCGATGTGCGCGAGCGTCTGATCACCCCGCACAATGAGAAACTGGCCTTGCGTGATCTGGGATATAAGACGACGATGATCTCGCGCATCTTTGGTTCGCATAATCACCCAGGCTCTCTTTTCTTTGATGATGCCCGCCAGAGTAACGATGATAAGCGGCAATACGATAGTCGGGAGCATGGTGGTCGTGGAAGATATAAAGGCTTGCAGACTGACTTGTATACGCAGGTACGCCTTAATCGACCCACGCATACCTCTGTGCCGGGAGCGCTCTATACCAGTGAGTTCGGTCTGAACGATCTTTCTTTCAATGGCAGTATCAGTGGCTGGTTGAAATGTACTCCTATAGAGACGTTAGAGAATGGGCCAACATATTCGTTGCTCCTGTTGCTGGCAGGATTATTAATGCTAGATCGAATCGGTGGCAATAAATCAACCGGAAAAGGTCAGTGTACCTGCAATATTACTGGCATGACAATCGGTGACCATGATTATGAGAGAGAGCAATGGTACCACTGGTTGGACCACCTGGATGCGCTCTCCTACTACTCGACGTTTGCAGCCACACAGCAGGAGGAAGCGTGAAATATTTCTCCATCAATCTAACAACCATCTCTCCCCTGGCAATCCGTGCCGATCATTCTCCAGGCAGGGCAGAGGCCACTAAATTTATCTCTGGCACTGCACTGGTCGGCGGCCTGGCGGCAACACATCGTTTCCTCTATCCTGAGAAAAGCCACGATTTCGAGTACTTTTTTCTCAGGGATTGGATCTCCTATCCCAATCTTTACCCGGCGGCGTTTAGTGATCCGGGAATGCAAGATCTCAACCTCCCCATCTACCCTGTACCAAAGACTGCGCAGAGTTGTAAGCGCCATCCTGGTTTTCAGTTTCCTGGAGAAGATGAGGATGACTTCCATGGTGTGCGCGACAGTTTGATAGATTGGGCGCTATTCAAAATGGCTACTGCTAAAGCATATGATCCAGGTAATACACAGCCCCTCAAAGTGCTCCAGGAGCATAAACGCTGTAGACACTGTGATGCACTGATGGATGCTTTCTCTGGCTACTACCGTCGAGATGAGGTGGAACCACATTATATGATCGATGCACAGGTAGATAGCCATACACGCCTGCAAACCCATACAGGCATTAACCGCGAGTCAGGTACGGTCCAGGAAGGTATCCTGTACAATCGCCAGGTCTTTGAGGAGGGTATGCACTTCTGGGGTGCCCTGAAGTTGCCTGATGATGAGGATCTTGCCGAGCGTTTTGCATCTTTCATAGGCGAAGTCAATGATGAGCATCTGGTACGTCTTGGGACAGGCCGAACACGCGGCTTGGGCAAGGTGAGTTTTGCAATTGAGGGCATGGAAGATGAGGATGAGAGACACACTCAGTTTGCAGAACGCTTGCAAGCGTTTGACGAATTACTAAAAACAAAGGCGAGAGAAATTCATTTACACGATCTGAAGCAGTCCTACTTTGTTCTAACCTTGCACTCGCCTCTGATCCTGCATGATAACCTGTTACGCTATCGAGGAACGATCGATGAAGATACGCTAGCAGAACTGCTGAGTGTACCTGCCTCTGAGTTTGAATGTATCTATCAGGCGGCAAGCATACGGCGCGTGACTGGCTGGCATGAATTATGGGGAACGCCGCGAACCAATGAATATGCTATCGAAACTGGCTCAGTTTTCCTGTTTGGCAGTTCGCAGCCTCTTGCAGCCCTCCTGGGACCATTATTCGAACTTGAGGAGCAGGGTGCAGGGAAGCGCCGTACAGAAGGTTTTGGACGTGTATGCGTATCAGATGCGTTCCACAAGGAGATAAAACAGCGATGAATAAAGATATGCAGATCATCCGCGAGGTCAATGACCAGGCCGAGAATTTCTATGAGGATGCAGCACAACTGGGCAATCACGCCGCTTACGCTTTGAAGAAGGCTCATCGTTCACAGATGACAGGCCTGGAGAATATTGCAGAAAGTGCACTCAAGACCTCGGATATCTTTGATTATATCAAGCGACAGATTGCCCGCTTACCTTATTGGAGTCAGGGTTTTCCCGAATATAAAGAGCGACCTGATGAGGGCTTTGGCGAGCGGCTGAAGAAGTATCTGGAAGATGAACTGGGACCAAAAAGAGAGGCTTTGTGCAGGAGGTTGGAGATTGGCAATAAGACCGACGAGGACAGGCAAATCCGCCGCCGTATCTATCTACAGCTCATACGCCAGTTTGTGCGCCAGATGGTCGTGCATTACGAGTACCAGGTGAGTTCTGAAAATGGGAAGAAGGAGTCATAACCAACATGCCTTCTGCTGAACAGCTTCAGAAACTATGGCTCTTGAGTGATACAGTGCTCTATTCCGAGGCCGTCGCCTTTATTCGTCACCTGGTGCAAGATGAAGAATGTACGCCCCTGCCTACAAGCCAGGTCATGGGGCTGTTAAATATTACCAATGCGCCCAAATATAGCGAGGTGGATACCTTTATTAAGCACCAGCGTGACCGAGATTGGACATCATCGAAGCTAGATATCAAAAAATTTTATACGGAACTGGAAAAGACCCTGACGGCTATAAAGAATAAGCGCATCAAGGACGAATTCCAGCTTGTATCGCAAAATCTTGCACCCAGAGAGGCAAGTCAGCAAGTAGACGAATTAATGGCTTTGCTTGCCCATGATTTTATTCAGCATTTATTGGCCGAGAATGGAGTGCTTGCAGCAGAGCGAGCAAAAGAGCGTGCTCATAGAAGGTAGGTATGTATGGTTGAGCAAATGAACCGTTATGAACTAAGGAATCGCTATGTGTTTAAGGGCAAACTGGTAATGCAAACGGCATTCCATATCGGTGGTGGCAAAGTCACGTTGAGTCACAGCGATAGCCCTGTTGTGCTGACGCCCACGGAAGAGCCATTTATTCCTGGTTCCAGCTTTAAAGGTGCTTTGCGCAGTACCGTGGAAAAACTGGTGCCAGGTTTACCTGCTAAGAAGGAACTTTCCTCGTGCGGATTAATTGAGCTGAGCGATGAAGCTTTAGAGATTGAGGAAGCGCAAGCAAAACAGAATGAGCGAGTAGTATGCTCAACGATCCGGCAGCGGAAGATCGCACAGGAACGGCGCCAATATCCCGGCAGAGTAGAGCAAATAAATGCGCAGGCGCTCAAAGATCTGTGTAATACCTGTCAGTTATTTGGTTCACCCTTTGCAGCTTCTCGCATCAACATCAACGATCTTTACGTGTCGGAGAAGGAATGGAGCGGTATTATTCAGGTGCGCGATGGAGTCGCCATTGATCGCGATAGCGAAAGAGCCAGGGACCGTCTCAAATATGATTATGAAGTAGTGCCAGCCAGCGCGGTATTTGACCTCGAAATCACCCTGGAAAACGCTACCGATCAGGACCTGCAATTAATTTGCGTAGGAGTGAGCGAGTTTGTGCATGGCTTTGGTACGATCGGTGGAAAGCGCTCACGTGGCCTGGGAGTATGTCTTCTCAATGATCTTAAGATCTCTGCGCTCGAACTCGTTGGTAAGAATGTGAGCGAGAAGGACCGCAACACGCGCTTGCGCAATTATTTGCTAAGGCGCGAGTTTTCAAGCGAAAGCACCGGTGAGGAGTTTCTGAACAAATATATCTCAACCATCTTTGAATAGGTTGTCTGGCATGAATCGCACCTGAGGAGCATGTGTATGTTGAAAAAGTTGATGAACGAGGCGTATTTTACACTGCGTATTACTACGACTGGACCACTGTTAATAAAATCTGGTCATGCCACGATCAGTGGCCCTGATATGACGCCAGTGCTGACCTTTCGTAACGGACGGCAGGAGGTTTTCTTGCCAGGAAGCTCTCTCAAAGGCGTTTTCCGCAGCCATATTGAGAAGATTGTGTGCAGTCTGAAGCCGCAGGTGGTGTGCTATCCATTCTCTGGTAGCGAAGATAAGGGGTCTGACCTCAGTCAGAGACAGCGTGACTATCGAGAGTCATGCGGTTCAATGTTTGCGAACCGCGCCAAGAAGAACGATGAAGAACGACGTAAACTGGAAGAGCATACCGACCTCGTCTATCACGAATCCTGTCCCACCTGCCGACTCTTTGGTTCGACCTCGTTTATCGGGCGCGTTGCTATCAGCGATGCTTATCTGGCTTCAAGCTCGGTCACAGAGCAGCGCGACGGTGTTGGCATCGATCGTCTGACAGGCGGTGCCAGCCACGGTGCCAAATTTGAACTGGAAGTCGTGAGCACGGGCGTTGTTTTTGAGACCGATATTCATCTGCGCAATTTTGAGATCTGGCAACTGGGCATGCTCTTCGTTGTGCTCCAGGACATGGAAGACGAACTGATACGTATTGGCTCAGGACGTTCACGTGGCTTAGGCAAAATCACGGCAACAATCAGCGATCAGGGACATTATGGCCGTCCTGGCGGATTGGTGACCAGCGTAATACAAGAAAGTGTGGAACCAGAAAACGAATTATGGGGCCTTGGACGCTGGCTAAAAGAAAGCACTTATGGCGATTATGATTATGGCACCTGGGATGACGATCTTTTGTCCCTCTCGCAACCAGTGCAACAAAGCAAGCGCGGCATCCGTAGCCAGCGTGAGTTTCATGGTGATGCATTGAACACGTTGCGCGATGCCGCTATCAAGAATTTTGTCGATCGGATGCAGAACTGGCCAGAGCAAACAAGACCAGAACTGACTCGTGCTCGCAACGGCTAACAGGTAGGTAATTTTTAAAGAAGGTATGTGAATGATGACAGAGATATGGTCTGCGAATCGGGTCGATACCGCAGCTCTCGCAAATCTAATTGCCGCATGCGAATTTGGGCCAAAAGCGCTGTTTCTGGTCGAGAAACTCCCTGCGCACGTCGTTCGTCCACAAGAGCGCCTGGACCTGCTGCGTTTTGCACCTTTCGACTCGAATGTGTTGTTTGCTGAGTATACATCTGGTCGCATTTTCCAGTCCGATACAGAGTTACGCTGGGAGCAAGATGGTCAGCAGCAGTTACATGTAGTATACATGGGACCAGAACGTAGCCTGCCTGGATTGCAAGATGTTGCCAGTCTAACTCAGGTGCAAGAGCAGGCATCGATCTGGCGCTTAAATAAAGATGGTAAGACGCAGAAGCTGCTAAAAAAAAGGGACAGTCATTACTATCTATTTGGAGAGCGTTTGAGTCCGCAAGAGCTTGAGAGAATAGGCAGACCTGCACAGCCCGGCGATTTTGCCGAATTGCGTATTCCACGCCTGTTGCGTTATCCCAGGCTGGAGAATGAAAAACGACGTGTGCGGCTGGTTGTAGGTGAATTTGTTGACGATAAAACTGGCATTGTAGAGTTGTTTCGTTTCCAACAGCTAGAAGCGGTGAAGTAGGTGTAATCATGAACCCTTATGATTTTGCGCGTATCGATTGGAGCAAACCTCCTGAGCGTCATCGCCCTGTCTGGCATCATTTGCTTGTCAGTCGGAATGAACAACGCCTTTATTCCGGGCATCTCGACGTTGATGTATATACTGAAACACCTCTCTTTATTGTTGATCCGCGTGTAGTATCACCAGATCCCAGGAAGCCTGCCGAGTCTATCAAAAACAAGCAAGGCGAATACATCATTCCAGGTAGCTCTCTAAAAGGCATGCTGCGTTGTGTCGTGGAAACGCTTGGCAACGGCTGCCTTACCCTGTTCAGCGGCAGCTATGAGCGTGGCGGCAAGATCAATTATAAGAGAGAAGTACCGGACAACTTTCAGCGCTGTAACGATAATACACAGCTCTGTATTGCGTGTCGTATCTTTGGTATGCTCAGCGAGCGCTCCAGGGGTGTTTTTCTCGGCAAAGTCAATATTGGTGACGCTCGTGTCTATTCAGACCAAGTACACCTGTATGATCCCATCTACACAAAACCTTTAATGGAACCAAAGCCGCACCATGCCAGCTTCTACCTGGATGAGGGCAGGAAACATATCGCTGGTCGTAAATACTACTTTCACCATTCGCCTGACTACCCACCTCTTACCGAAAAAGGGCTGATCCGTTTTGGCAATACACCCGCAAATCGCTATATTCGTCCGCTCGATTACGACACTAAATTCCATTTCAGCCTGGATTTCACTAATCTAGAAGCCGACGAGTTTGCTGTTTTGCTGCTGGCAATCGCGCTTGAAAAAGATATGCGCCACAAGATCGGATATGGCAAGCCGCTTGGACTTGGTTCAATTTCTCTCTCTCCCACCAGCCTGACACTGGTGGACTACACAAAGCGCTATACACAACCTGGCACTGAACGTGGCAAGCAGATATACACAGGCGATGCCCTATGGTACCTGATCTACGAGCATATTGATGCCTTTAACGAAACAAAACTGGCGCGACTTGCCATGAACGACCTGCGCTGTATCTGGCGCTGGCCTCCCGATCCCGATGTTGACTACTACTATCCCAGCAAACGCGACTGGTTTGATACCGAGGACAGCATTGGCAAGCGTATCGCGGATACAAAAAATGTACCTGGATGAAATATGATAGGTTGGAATACAACCCTTTTTGTCAGGCAAGGAGCGCTCTATGTCAAAAGTTCTGATCGCATCGCTCGGTGACTCACCGATTGTAGTGACTGCGATGTATGACCTGCTCAAGTACCGGGGGCTTGCAGTAGACGAAGTGGTCTTACTCCATCCAGAAGGAGAAACCATTGAGGATGCTTATCTTCTTATTGATGTTGCATTGCAAGGAGAATGCAAGCTAAGGGCACCAGCGCCACTACCCTTTGAAGACGCCAACACTCAAAAAAATTGCCTTGTCTTCCTACAAACACTGTATCAGTTGCTCCACAGATGTCAGCTGCAAGGTGATACTGTATTTCTTTCTCTGGCGGGCGGGCGAAAAAGTATGGCAGCCCTTATGGCCTGGGTTGCACCCTTCTTTTCTTGTATCGAAAAGCTCTATCACGTGATTGACAAGCATGGAAAGTACTTCATGTCGGTAGATAAACTCAGGCTTGAACGCACTGATGAGCAACGTAAGCAAGCTATGCATCTCGATATCAAAGATATCGAAAATAAAGAGGTGGTCCTGGTAGATATTCCATTCGGCCCGGAGCAGCTTATCAGCGAAAAGCTGCATGAAAAACTGCTTTATGCTACGGATGAAGAATTGCAAGAAATGCATGAAGAGGATTTTGAAGCATTTGGATTTGCACGCAATGTTATTCAGAGTGGAAAAATACTGGATGTAATGGTTACTGAAAATGTTGCGGAGAAATTTCGCGCAATGTATAAAGACCACAAGCATACGCAAGCTTTTGAACAATGTTTTGAGAAGATGAGAAAAGTCGGAGAGTTGCGAAATTGCGTTTATGACTGGAAGGGTGGTAGAGGTCGCCCATCTAAACCATTACCAGTTAATCTTCATTTTTTTAAACGTGGTCATACACCAGAACGTCCTCTCTTCTATACGGAACCAAAAGATGTTGCGCTTTGTCTGGATAATGAATTGGGGCAAGTAGAACGGGTTGTTGTTTGCGAATTGGAGATCGAGCGAGGAGAAAACTATAGGTCTGTTCAGGAAATCACTGATTCGCCAAGATTTTCATTGACACCCACTCTTTCTCTTGATGACCTCCTTCTGTCAGTAAAGTCTAAAAAGGTTTATACAAGTATACTGATTGTGCCTTTGGGCAAAGCGCCTATGGTAGTGACACAGTTGTATACCTTGCTCAGCGATGCAGGAAGCAGAATTCGTCGCGTTGTACTGGTCTATCCAGGAGCAACGGGAGCTGGAGAGATCAGGGCCTGTGCTGCATTAGTGAAGAGAATGCTGAGTGAAGAGAACCATGTGTCATGTGACCTTGTGGCTATACCCGAACTGGAAGATGTTGACTCTAAAGATGCATGCGAACTCTATCAGGCAAAGTTAGAAGAAACAATCGATAAAACCCGCAAAAATCATTCTGATTGCCAGATAGAACTGGCGCTTTCTGGTGGCCGTAAAGGAATGGCTGCTTTGACGATCTTTACAGCTCAAAAGAAGCGCATCCCATATGTGTATCACACGCTGATCACTGATCAAAAGTTAAATGATCAAGTAGAAGATGAGGCCTCTATAGAAGCATTAAAGGATACGGAATTGAAAACAAGTGTAAAAAGAGATCGTTTGTTTTTGCGTGCGTATGATCGTACAAAGTTTACGCTATTCCAGGTCCCCGTATTCCCCGCGGATGCAGGGATATAGCATAGCCTGTTTCCCACAACTATATCCCTGACAGATTAAGGGGTAGAAAGAACCAGAAGCGTTTCCTTTCTCAATCTCGCTCACCCGGCTCCTCCCTCTCAAAATATCCCGCAAATTTTGTTTGCAGGAAATGATAGTCGAGGTGCTCGTCAGGATCGATGTTCCAGGCGTTATGACATAGGCGCAACAGGACTGTCTTGTGGCTATGTACGGTGACTGGCTCTATGTTTAATTCGGCGGCTACCTGCTGCGCTTTCAGCCCACGACTGAACGCCTGCAAGACTCTGAGCTGACCGGATGTGGTTGCGCGTACTACTGCGGCACACTTTGCCTGCTCCTGGGCGTCTATGCGCGAGCGCTGCCCTTCATGAGCAGCCTGGAAGGATTGCGGTTGATTATAAATGTATGCGCCGAGTGAGATGAACTGGCCCCTGATCAGCCTTATTCCTGCATCT
>WNFY01001982.1_pt1 | contig 20506 bp, 17 predicted proteins | sample 5400091 | NCBI WGS metagenome assembly WNFY01 (sample SAMN13153364, study PRJNA577476) | soil metagenome | isolation source: 60 cm soil or saprolite under grassland replicate 1 | place: USA:California | collected 2016-06-15
TCAGTGGTTAGGAACGGGTGAATCGGGATCGCTGCTCATGAGCAACAACGCCGAGCCCGTCCTAACGTTTAAACTTAATAGCATTTTGCCTTATCGGGTTCCATTACTATCGAGTATCTTGGGACCAGTGCAATCGGAGTACTTCCTTGGGCAGCTCGGCGGTCATCAATTCGAGCTGAACGGCAATCAATTGCTCGGACCGGGCAACATAACCCCGCAACCTTTTTTGCAGGGAGGCAAGTTCAGCTTCAAACCGACCCCCAACCTCGAGATCGGGATGGGATTTACGGCTCAATTCGCAGGGCCGGGACTTCCCCTTACGTTTCGCAACTTTCTTCGGACATTCTACTTTCACAGCCAGACGGGTCCTACGAGCAGCGGCAACAATCCAGCAAAACGCGCTACCACTTTGGACTTCAGCTATCGTGTTCCTGGACTCCGGAACTGGCTGACAGTCTACAGTGACGCGCTGACTGTCGATGAGCTTTCTCCGATTGGTTCAAGCCGCGCCACGGTAAATCCTGGCATATACATGCCGCAATTTCCGAAGCTCCACAACTTGGAACTCCGAGCCGAGGGTATCCACGAGCCTCTGACAAACGAGTTTGCGCCAGGGTTTGTCTACTACGGCCTTCGCCGCTATCGCTCTGGCTACACCAATGATGGAAATCTACTTGGAAACTGGGTAGGACGCGCGGGCCGAGGCGGACAAGCTTGGCTAACCTACTCGTTCTCGCCACGCACAAGACTTCAGTTCCAGTACCGTCTTCAGGAAGTCTCCCACAAATTTATTGAAGGGGGGCGGTTGGGTGATTACGCAGCGCTTGCCGATTTTGCACTTTCGCCCAAACTTTCCCTTAGTGGTTCTTTGCAATATGAACAATGGCGGTTTCCGGTTCTCTCTCCGGCAAGGCAATCGAATATCACTGCCAGTGTCCAATTGACATTCCATCCACATTGGCGGCTGACGAAGTAAGGACAGTCTCATCCGAATCACCAAACGTGCATAGTACTTAGGCAGGCGCAATGGCTTCATCGATAAGAGTGACACAGACAGCCAAAGAACCATTTGCAAGCGGCGTTGGGCCAACTTTGGTGGAGGTCGCTGGAAAACGCACTGCGGCCGCGCGTTTCCGGCGCCTGATCGCTGCTCTTGAAGTCGCCGTAGATCTTGTGACGGTCACACTGAGCGTGGTGGCCGGCTACTTGGCTTACTACAACCTCGAGCTTGGCAAGCACATTCAATATCCGGTCAGAGTCGTATTCGGCATCGCCTTTGGTTTTGCCATGGTCGTGGTTTTGATGTTGGATCGCGTGGGGGCGTACAAGAGGGGAAACGGACTACTGCGAATTCGCGAGACCGAGCAGGTGCTGCGAGTGTCAATGCAGGCATTCCTAATTGCTTTTGCAGTCAGCTTCTTTACAAGCATGCTTGTCTCGCGATGGCTGTTGGCGATTTCCGTGACTCTGGTGCCTCTGTCCTTATTCGTGGAGAAAAACCTCATTTACCTGTTGGTGCGTACGCTACATTCGCGGGGTTACGGAATCGAAAAAGTTCTGATCTACGGTTCAGGTTCTACCGGGCGACGGGTCTTCTCTGCTCTAAGGCGATCACCCAGGCTTGGGCTGGAGCCGATAGCATTTGTCGACGACGACCCAACCAAAGCCGGGGCTGAAGTTTTCGAACTAGGATACGAGCGACGCCGTTCGGCCCCGGTTGTGCGCGGTCCCGTGGGACGCGAGCTAATTAAGCGCCATGGCGCCGACCTGGTGATCATCGCCATCCCCCTGATCTCACACGAAAAGTTTATTCGTACTATCAGCGAGGCAGCAGCCGCGAACTCGCGGCTTTCGTTTGTGCCGACCCATTTCCTACCATCCGATCCTTTAGTCGACTACGACGATATCGACGGCGTCTTGTTGGCTTCTTTCGGCAAACAGTCTCAAAGGTTTGGGTACGAATTCGCCAAAAGAGTCTTCGATGTGTTGGGATCCCTGGCCCTTTTAATCTTGGGTGCTCCGACCTTTGCGCTGTTGACTATTCTCATCAAATTGGACTCGCGGGGCCCGGCATTGTTTCAGCAAGAGCGAGTGGGGGAGCACGGTACTCGATTCAAGATGTATAAATTACGAACCATGCGGGCTGGCGCTTATCAGTACGAGTATTCTCCAAGCGTACCCAGTGATCCGCGGATCACCCGCGTGGGAAGATTTCTGCGGCGTACCAGTCTCGATGAGCTGCCGCAACTTTTGAACGTCCTGCAGGGCAGCATGTCACTAGTTGGTCCCAGGCCGGAGATGCCGTTCATCGTGCAGCAATATACCGAGAGGCAGGAGCAGCGGCTTCAACTAAAACCTGGCTTAACCGGGCTTTGGCAGTTGAGCGGCGATCGGGCTTTCCGCATTCATGAAAACATTGAGTACGATCTTTACTACATTCAGCACCGTAATCTTTTTATGGATGTCGCGATTCTGTTGCATACGGTAATCTTCGCCATGCGCGGCGTGTAGGTTCCACAGTGCGGTGTGAATGCAATATCTTCTCTCGACTTGAGAGGCTCACGTGAAGGATCCACGGCACAAATCTTCTGTGCAGTCGATACAGGCGATTCCGGAGATTGACTTTCCCACTGACCACAAGCTGCCGGAATTGGAAGCGTCACCGGTGGAGAGCCGGTGGACGGCTTATTCATGGCTACTCTGGGAGAACCGACGCTTCATCTCCAAGGCTGCGGTCCGAGCGCTGACAGCAAGCACTCTGATTGCGATTCTCATTCCCTCTTCCTATGAGTCGAAGGCTCGAATTATGCCGCCAGAGCAAAATGATGGCGGCGCCATGCTCGCGCTTTTGGCGGGCAAGGTGGTTGGGGGATCTGGCGGAGGCACAGATTCCGCTGCCGCATCTCCCGGATTGGCTTCGCTCGCAGGAAATTTTTTGGGCATCAAAACGAGCGGAGCGCTCTTCGTCGATCTTGTGCACAGCCGGACGGTGCAGGACCACGTGGTCGACCGTCTTAATTTGCAGAAGGTTTACTGGGCACGTTACAAGCAGGATGCTCGCAAGGTCCTGGATTCCCGAACGGAGGTTAATGAAGATCGAAAAAGCGGCGTGATCTCGATCGGCGTGACAGACCGGAAACCGCAACGAGCACGCGAAATCACTCAGGCTTACGTAGAGGAACTGGACCACCTTGTGTCCCAGGTCAGCACCTCTTCGGCACGGCGAGAGCGCATTTTCATCGAGCAGCGCATGGGAACGGTCAAGAACGATCTGGAAGACGCCGAAAGGCAGTTCAGCGCTTTCGCCAGCAAGAATACGGTGCTGGACATTAAAGAACAGGCGAAGGCCATGGTGGAGGCGGCCGCCGTCTTGCAGGGGCAGTTGATCGCTGCACAATCCGAACTGCAAGGCTTGGAGCAGATTTATACCCCTAACAACGTCCGCGTTCGCGCTCTCAAGGCCCGGGTGGGGGAGATTCAGCGCCAACTGGAAAAGTTCGGCGGTACGGATGCCTCGCTGACACAGGATAATACTGCCTCTTCACAGGATGAGATTTATCCTTCCATCAGAAAACTGCCCCTGTTAGGAGTGCAATGGGCTGACTTGTATCGAAGAATGAAGATCCAGGAAACCGTCTACGAGTTGCTGAATCAACAATACGAGCTGACAAGAATCCAGGAAGCCAAGGAAATTCCCACTATTCGCGTAATCGATCCGCCGGAGCTGCCAGAAAAGAAGTCCTGGCCGCCGAGACTGCTGATCATTCTTGTACTTACCCTCACGACTGTTGCCGGAGTCGCCTGCTGGATCATCGCCTTGGAACGCTGGGAGCGTATCGATGTTCAAGATTCGAGAAAACTACTGGCGATGAGTATCTGGGAAAGAGTGCGCGAGCGGGTGGAGCAAACTGCGATTCGTCTTCATTTCAAACGTCTGGCCACGTTCCTTAGGCGCTTTCGGCGAGGGCCGAGCGACTACACCTAAATTCGCCGAATACCATCCAGAGCGAGATGGTGGAGACAAACACCGAACAGCCTTAATGAGGCAGTGACATGCGGCTACTAACGAACATCTTCACAGCGGCTACGCTTGTCGTTCTGGCGTGGTTGCTCTTTACGGAAGACCTTAAGGCCGTCGCAATCCTCTTGCTCGTTATTGCAGGGACGGTCGTGGTTAGCATAATCGTTAGGGCAAGATGGCCTTTGGGCGCGGTATTGGTACTTATCATAGGTAGCGCTACCCCAAGGCTTGCCCTGACGCTGTTTGGTTTGCACGTACGTCCTGAACACCTAGCTATTGGGCTCGTGGTGCTGGCGCTCTCTATGCAGGCTCTGAAAGGGAGCATCTGGCCTGGTCTGAAATTTCAGACCTACGATTATTTTCTGCTCGCCTATGTCGGCTTGAATTTCCTCACCTCAGCGGTTACATCTCCGGACCCACATAAGACCCTGCGTTGGGCCGCTCTCAATGCAATCGTGATCAGCCCGTTCTTTCTGCTTCGTCTGCTGATCAAGGACGAGCACCGGCTTTACAAGTCCGTCCAGATGCTGCTGTGGGTAGGTGCCGCGGAGGCCGCCTTCGGAATCATTTGCTTTCTGTCAAATCGGGCATTTAATACGACCTTAGGGGTTTCGGCTGAACAATACGGGTTCATGCCGGGCACCCACGGAACTCAGTATGAAGCGAATCTGTTCGGGAGTTACACTGCCTGCTGCGCAGTCATGTTTCTCGCATTTTTTTTATTGAGCCATGAGCCGCGTGCGAAATTTGGATGGGGATTGTGCATCACTCTTATAGGAGCGTTGATCAGCCTCGCGCGTTCAGTACTATTTGCGTTGCCGGTTGCGACTGTTTTTGTCGTCTGGGTCACCCTGAAGACCGGCCATCTTCGAATCAGAAGACTGCTTCCCCTCGGGGTTGGGGTCGTACTCGTCCTTCTCGCCATCAGCCCCCTACTTCTGAACTTCGTCTCAGAGAGGATCGGCACAATAGATTTGTCTCAACCATCAGCCGATGATACGACCGTGGTCCGGCTGATCCAGACCGCAGCAGCCTTGGAGGACGTTCGCACGCATCCAATTATTGGGACCGGAACAGCTAGTTTCCAGCTTTTGTTTAATTGGGATGATTATCTGCCGGGGATGGGAGCAGACACGGACGAGGGCGGATGGATCGGCAATTCGCCCGTTCGCATTCTTCATGATACGGGAATTGTGGGCTTGGCGATTTTTGCCTTGTTCGTCTGGACCCTCGCATCGGCGGTTAGAAAGGCGATGCGAATAGCACCGAGCCATTCAAGAAATGTGCTGGTCGCCCTTTCTGCCGGTTTAATCCTGTATGCAATCACATTTCAAGCTACCGAAGCGACCATTCTTGCCTTCACCTGGGTTCACCTCGGGTTGCTGGGGGCCGCGGTGCAAATCGGTCATACTCGGCATGCGGTGTAAATGTGAGCTGCCTTAGCACCCGTCAGGTAAAAGGGCCTCGCTAACGTGTCGGGAATAGCCAAATTTCTTCGTTCTTCGCAGCTTTTGTGGGATGGGAGCGCCTCTTTCAAGCTGGCTAGGTGGCTGACGTTGTGCCGGTTGTGCGTCCACAAACCACGGAACATTCTCAGCTTTGATGTGGATTGCTTTAGTAGAGAATCGCTGCGATACCTTTACGAGGAGATCTTTGCCCGCGAAGAATACATGCTCGAGACTGATGCTCAAGAACCGCTGATATTCGATTGCGGCGCAAACATTGGGATAGCTACGATGTTTTTCAAGTGGCTATATCCCAATAGTACGGTCGTGGCCTTCGAAGCCGATCCGGCCAGCTTTCAATTGCTGGAACGAAACATCGAAAAGAACCGGCTCAAAGATGTTTCAGCACACAATGTTGCGCTTTGGGACGAGAACGGTCAGATTCCATTCTTCGTGAACGCTGGCGAGCCGGGATCGCTTCTCATGAGCACCCATGCGAATCGCATGTCAGGACAGGAAAAAGAAATAACAGTTGAAGCCAGGAGATTGTCTGAATTCATAAATGCTCCAGTGGACCTGTTGAAGCTGGATGTAGAAGGTGCCGAAGCCAAAGTCATCGCCGATTTGCTTGAGTCAGGCAAGCTGGATTTTGTTCATCAGATGATAGTGGAATATCACCACAACATTCCCAATGAAACTCCTCGCTTGGGGAGTTTTCTCTCCAACCTCGAAAGCGCTGGCTGGGATTATCAGGTGAATGGCAGGTTCTTTTCTGCTCTGGCGCGCAACGTGTTTCAGGATGTATTAATTCACGCCTATCAGCGTGACGGAAGGTTCCACCCTCCGTCGAGACAGTCGGACATCTCCGTCAGTTGCACGCGTTAGTTGCTAAGCGGGCACCCCGCGATTCAGTTCCTCATCAATGAACGCCCACTCACACCAGCAAGATTGGGAAGACTTAGCGACTGTAGACCCTTTGTGGGCTATTCTTTCCGATCCATCAAAGCGCTTCAGGCACTGGGAACGCGATGAATTCTTTGAGACCGGAGCGCAAGAGATCGCACACGTAATTCATAAAGCAAGACGCCTGTGTTTACCGAGGACGTATGAACGAGCATTGGATTTTGGCTGCGGGGTTGGGCGGCTTACGCGAGCGATTCGCCCCCATTTTCGAGAGTGCTTTGGAGTCGATATATCGGAATCGATGATTCGCAAAGCAAGAGAACTGAACCACGATTGCAAGTTTCTGGTCAATGTCGAATGGAATCTACGCATGTTTCCGGACTGCTATTTTGATTTCGTCTATAGCAGCCTGGTGCTGCAACATCAACCAGATCGAGGCGTAATTACCGGGTACATCGGGGAACTCTTGCGAGTTCTACGTAAGAACGGCCTGCTGGTGTTCCAGTTACCCAGCCATATTCCCTGGCGAAACCGACTTCAACCTAGACGCCGGCTCTGGGCGCTACTGCGTAGCGTCGGGCTCAGATCGGACTTACTTTACAATCGCCTGAAGCTTTGCCCAATACGGATGAACTGGATTCGCCAAGATGAAATTGTTCGTCACATCACTCGTTTTGGCGGACTTGTAGTTGACATCGAACCGATTCAGCAAGAGGGTGAGCCTTTCGTGAGCTGCGTTTATTACTGCACAACATAGAGCTCAATTCACCGCAAAGTAAACCCTACGGATAAGAACAGAGACAATCTCAGACTTACCTAAATCGTTCGCAGTAACCGGATTTGTTGCAAGGATCGGAAGCCGCACGATGAAGCCCCTCAGGATCGGAATTGATGTTCACAGTCTCGGTGGGCAAGAAGGTGGCAATGAGACTTACTATCGCGCACTGGTCACAGGTTTAGCGTCAGTTCCAAGCGAGCACAAGTTCATCCTCTACTATGTGAATCGGGAAACACCGCAACAGATTCATAGCAATGGGACATTCAGCTTGAGACGGCTCCATCCGGCGCATCCGGTAGTTCGGATCCCGGCGACGCTGCCGTGGCGAATGCGGCAGGATCAACTGGATGTATTGCACTCGCAGTACATTGTCCCGCCGTTTGCAAAATGTAAGACCGTTACCACTATTCATGATCTTGCCTACGAACACTTTCCAGAGTTTTTTCCTTTGTTTCAGAAACTATGGTTCAAGGCGCTTATGCGCTCGTCGGCGCAACGCGCGGATCACATCATCACAGTGTCGGAGCATTCCAAAAGGGACATTGTCCAGACCTATGGGATCCCGGCGGAAAAAATCACTGTTACCTATGGCAGCGCAGGTAAGGAGTTCTTTCCTAGAGACAAAGAAAGGGCGAAACAAGAGCTCGCCTGCAAGTACAGGATTAATGGTGAGTTCATCTTATACGTGGGCCGGCTACAGGCACGCAAGAATCTTCGTCGCCTGGTGGAGGCGTACGCGCGGGCTCGTAGGGCGGGGGGTCGCCATAAACTCCTGCTGGTCGGCAAGCAAGATTTCCTAGTTCAGTCAGTGAGTTTACGCATTCAAGAACTGGGGCTGCAGAACGACGTGTTGGTGCCCGGATACATTCCTTCTGAGGACATGCCAAACTTCTACAATGCCGCCGACGTCTTCGTTTACCCATCTGTCTATGAAGGATTCGGCTTGCCGGTTGTGGAAGCTATGGCGTGCGGCGTGCCGGTGATTACCTCGCGCGGATCGTCGCTGGAGGAAGTGACCGGCGGCGCGGCCTTGATAATTGATCCCTTCGATGAACTCTCGATTGCGGATGCTTTAGCGCGGGTATTGCAAGACCCCGCGCTTTGCGCGCAACTCAGGCACTCAGGACTGGAGCGAAGTAAGTGCTTCGACTTCAGAACTGCAGCGCGTCGCACGATCGCGGTTTACGAACACGTGACGGGGCAGGATCAGCAAGAAGAATTGGCCAGCCATGAGACCCATGCAGACGTACGAAAATCCTGCGCTTAAGGGAGTGCGCCGCTAGAGAAGGAGCGCATCCTGACACTCGCAATTTCCGGAACACTCCCTTTGTTTTATACAGCATCTTAGAGACCCGAGGTTCAAATTCTGTTTTAGAAAGGCTTATGCGGCTCGAAAGTTTATGCGAATAGCAATGATCGGGATCAAAGCACTTCCGCCGCGATATGGAGGTTTCGAGACTGCGGTGGATGAAATCTCTCGCCGCCTGGTAAAACTGGGTCACGAAGTGATTGTCTACAATCGTGCCGGGCTGAGCTCCCATCAAGGAGATGAATATGAAGGCGTGAGACTCATTACCTTGCCGATGATCAAAAGCAAGAACCTGGGCACAATAAGCCATGCCTTTCTCTGCACTATACATGTTTTGCGCAACCGAGTAGATGTCGTCCACTATTTCACAACCGGAGCTACTCTTTTCGCGCCGCTTCCGAAGCTGGCGGGCATGAAGGTGGTTTGCTCTGTGGACGGGACTGACTGGCAGCGCCGAAAATGGAGCTTTGTGGCCCGCTGTTATCTACGTGTCTCTGAGAGGTTGGCGACGTTGTTCTGCGATAGCCTGATCGGCGATTCGCGGGAGGTCGTCCGTTACTATCGCCGGAAATTCGGCGCCGACCTGGCTTTGTCGGCGTATGGAATACGCGAGGCTGCGCCTACTGGAAACAATTGGTTGGTGCGACTTGGATTGCAGCCACGGGAATACGTGTTATTTGTCGGCAGGCTGGTGCCGGAGAACAACGTGCATCACCTGATCGCTGCGTTCGAGCGGATCAAGACGGAAAAGAGGTTGGTGATTGTAGGCGATGATCCGTGGGAAAAACGTTACATTCGTTCGCTAAAGTCTACCTGTGATCCACGCATAATGTTCGCTGGTGGCATCTATGCGGAGGGTTACGAAGAACTGCAGCGCAATGCCTATGTTTTTGTTTTGCCGGACGAGGTCGGTGGTACACACCCATCGTTAGTAGAGGCTATGGGATTTGGAAATTGTGTATTGGTTAACGATACACAATCAAATCTCGAGGTAGTGGGCGATGCCGGGTTCAGTTACCGGGGCCGTGAAGTTAGTCAGGATCTTCAAAAACAGTTACAGAAACTGTTAGATCATCCTTCGCTTGTGGAACACTATCGGATGAGAGCCTCAAAGCGCGCAATGACAAACTACCGATGGGAAGAAGTAGTTAGCCAGCACGAGAAATTGTATCGGCGATTGCTGGGGATTCGAACGGACCTGGCGCCGATCCCGGCAGCGCCACCTCTCTCTAATTCCGCAGATTGAGCACGCGTGAAAATCGCTCTTCTAATTCATGAGTTGCTGGTTAACGGAGGGGGCGAACGGCAATGTGTCTGCCTGGCACGTGCCTTGGCCCGACAAGGTCACACGGTTACAGTTTTCACCTGCGCATACGACATGGCTAACTGTTTTCCGGAGATCTGTAGAGACTTGACAATCAAGGTAGTGGGCCGTGGCGCAATACCTTCATTGCGAAACCCGTGGTTGATTCGCGGATATCTGGACATGAGGCATCTGGCTGCATTCATCAATGAAGAGCACGACATTTGGAATCCTCACCATTGGCCGGCTCAGTGGGGCGGCGTGTGGCTCAAGCGTAGGCTGGGGGGAGCGGTGCTCTGGATGTGCAATGATGTTCCCAATTTTTATTTGAAAGCTCGCCAATCGGGGAATTTTGTTTCTGCTGGTGCACACTGGCTGTATTACCTCTATGATCGTCAGCAGAATAATAAAATTGGTTTGACCGTGCTGGTTTCCAACTGGGCAAACCGTGACTTCAAGGCGATCTATGATAGCGAGACACGAGTTATCGGGCCAGGAGTGGATACGGGGCAGTTCCGACCAGGTGGAGATGGCACCAAGATCCGGCGTCGATTCGGCTATGCCGATGACGATTTTGTCCTGCTCTGGCTGGGCATCTTCATGCCTCATCGCCGCCTGGAAGATGCAATCGAGGCGGTAAGTGATCTAGTCCGTCGCGGTCTCAAGATCAGGCTCGTGCTGGCTGGCTCGGATCGCAGCCATCCGCAGTATGTCGAGTCTCTGAGGCGGCGGGCTGTGCGCCTGGGCGTGCAGCAATACATCACCTTTGTCAGCAAGCTTGCGGATGACGAGATCCGCGATTTCTATTGCGCCTGTGATGGGTTCGTCTTTCCCAATGATCAACAGACTTGGGGGCTGGCCGCGCTCGAAGCAATGGCGTGCGGCTGTCCAGTTCTGGTTTCGCAAGGGGCCGGGGTCCACGAAGTGCTCACGGATCTCGAAAATGCGGTTCTGTTTCCGCCTGGAAATCCTCGAGTGCTCGCGGAGCGAATTGCCTCGTTGATTGCCAATCCGGAATCGCGACGCAAAATCGCACAAAATGGGATGCAGCTTGCGCGGGAGAATTACAACTGGAATCGCTATGCGAACCAAGTTAGCGATCTCTGTCAGCAACTCATGCCGTCCAAAGATTCTCACGTGCCTGTGCCGGCATCCTCAAGCTCCTATTCTGCTCAACATTTCTAAGCCGCTGCTGAGCTCATCGTGACCTCACTGCAAGAATTGCAGAGAAACTGGGAAGGTTACGCGCAGGCCGATCCATTCTGGTCCATCTGCACTGACCCAGAAAAGCGCAATAAGAAATGGGATGAGCGGGAGTTTTTTGAGACTGGGACAAGGGAAATTGCAAAAATATTGGGGTACGTTCGGTCTTGTGGGCTGCGGCCAACGGGTCCAGCCTTGGATTTCGGTTGCGGGGTCGGACGCTTAACTCAGGCCCTGAGCGAGCATTTCGAGGAGTGCTGGGGCGTAGATATTTCCCCGACCATGATCGACCTAGCGAAACGGTTCCACGTCGATAACCCTCGCTGTCGATTCCTGGTAAACGCAACCGATAATCTCCAAACCTTTTCGGATGACTATTTTGGATTTGCCTATACCAGTATTGTTCTTCAGCACATCAAGAGGCGATTCGTGGAACACTACGTTCAGGATCTCATCCGTGTGCTCAAGCCCGGAGGAATATTCATCTTCCAAGTACCTGATCGAGACGCAAGTGGAATCGTACGAAGAGTGAGAAACAAATTGCGCCTTCGCGGTCGGATACGACGGTTCGTGCTACGGCAGGCAGTGTTCAATATGGAAATGCATTGTATCTCCGAGAAGCACGTCCGAGAGTTGCTGCATACCAGTAACGCGGAGCTGATCGACGTTAAGCTCACGAATTCTACAGACATGGCCTTCATTGGTAATCTGCAGTTCCTAGATCGAGAGCCCGAGGATGGCTTCATCAGCAAACAATACTGTGCGGTCAAGAACAGGATTCCAATTCAGGAAGCTCGGCCGGCAATGTCTTCCACGAGGCGCTGGGGTACACGAGGCGCTCACTGACGGCGACAACGCCGTCCTGTTCTCACCCAGGAAGCCGGAATTACTTGCTGCAAAAGATTGATCTGCTGGTTAGTCAGTCAGCCCCAGCTGCGGCGACACATTGCGCAAAAAGGCAGCCTGGCACAAATATGCCGCGGGCGTATCTGGCACCTGGCAACTACTTACGAATTCCGAGACGTCCCGAGTTTTCCTTTCAGCATTGCCAGATCACGAGCGCAGTATTGGAAAATAAGGTAGCTTACTAATTCGTGGCTTCACTACAAGAGCTACAGAGAAACTGGGAGGGATTTGCTAAGAGCGATCCTTTGTGGTCTATCTGTGTCGATCCGCAAAGGCGCAACAATCTATGGGGCGAGCGGGAGTTCTTTGCAACTGGCGCGAACGAAATCGGGAAAGTCTTGGACTATGTAAAATCTTTGGGTTTTGGTCTTGATCCCGAGGCTCCGGTGTTGGACTTTGGCTGCGGGGTTGGCCGCCTCACCAGAGCCTTAGCCCAGCATTTTAACGAGTGCTGGGGCGTGGACATTTCGCCCACCATGATTCAGTTGGCGCGAGACTTCCATAAGGACCTTCGTCATTGTCACTTTTCGTTGAATGTAACGGACAGCTTGGAACAATTTGCCGCCGATTATTTCGGATTCGTTTATACGAGCATTGTTCTTCAGCATATCGACAAGGAACTTGTAGAGGGTTACCTTCGGGGGCTCATACGGATACTAAAGCCTGGTGGATTATTCGTTTTTCAAATAGCTGATCGAGACGCCAGGGGAACTATACAGAAATGGAGAAGCAAGGCGCGTCTTCGTGGCAGACTGAAGAACTTTGTCTGCAGGAGTGAACCGGCGTTATGCATGGAAATGCATTGTTTTAGCGAGAAACAAATTAGAAGGTTCTTGTCCGATCAGCATGTGGAGATCATAGATGTAAAACTGACGAATTCGACTGATCTCTCTTCCATTGGCAATTTCCGGTTTCTCGAACAGGAACGGCGAGACGGATTTATCAGCAAGCAGTACTGCCTCATAAAAAAGACCAAAGGCACAGGGAAAGAAGTGCATCAGGTACTCGCGACTGATCGGTAGATGCGAATTGTTTCGAGTGCTGCCCGCTGCCAACTGAACTGGCGTACCCACGCTAATCCCTTGCGCCGAAACTCTTCAGCAACAGAATGATTCTCTACTACCTCGACGATTGCCGCAGCCAACGCGGCTTCGTCTTGCGCGGGAAAAAACATGGCAGCATCGCCTGCTATTTCTGCAAGGCTAGAAGCGTCGCTTGTAACCACCGGGGTACCGGCGGCCATACCCTCCAGCACAGGCAGTCCAAATCCTTCATACAATGAGGGCATTACTAAGGTGCTAGCATGTGCATACAGACCGGGGAGATGCTCATCCGGTACGCGGCCGGCCAGTATGACATCGCGCGCGAGACCTAACGCCTGTATGGTTTCATAGATTTCCGCGGCTCCTGGTAACGCAGGTATTTCTGCCCCTGCCAGCACCACTTGGCGGTCTGTCCATTTCCCGTTGGAGCGAAGCTGCGCAACAGCCAATAATAGGGTTTTGATATTCTTCCGGTAGGATAAGGTACCAACGTGCAGCAGGTATCTGCCTCGTATCCCAACCCCACGAGCCCAATTGACATCGAGAGTTGCCCCAGGGTGAAATCGCGCATGGTCGATGCCGTTGTACACAACATGGACCTTATCCGGCGAGATGGTGTAGTACCTCAGCAAGTCGGTCTTCGTTTGTTGTGAGACGCAGATAACGGCGGAAGCGGATCGAAGGACCCGTGGCATTATCCACGTCAAATACAGCCGCCAGCGTCGCTCAAAGTGCTGCGGAAACATTACAAACGTCAGATCGTGAACGGTCACAACGCTCGGGCACGGACAGCGGAGAGGTGCGATAAAGGCCGGTGAGTGGAGCAGATCAAAGTTTTCGCCGGCAAGTAGACGGGGAAGGTAATAGTGAGTCCAGAGGAGACTTCTTGCGTTCTGAATTCTGCGAGCGAGGACTCCTCCGTGTTCACCTGGGCGGCTTGGACCATCGAACACCTCGAGCTTCAAATCAGGCGCAGTGGTCAGCTGGCCAAGAAGCCCCGATGCATAGACGCCTGTTCCCGCGCGGTTACGTCCGGCCAGCGAGTTATCCCACGCAATATGTAACTGACGACTCATCGCTGAAAATCTCACAAGGAGATAGTGCTAGCTCATGACGCGCAACCGCAGACGTTGATTATAGATGCTGTGAATTCTGCGTTTTCAGTTGCTCCACGTCGTCTTGGGCATTCTTCGCTCTCTCGCCCTGCCCCCATGCGATCAATCAGCCTCTACGAATTCGGCGGCAGTGAAGACGTGTTGCGCCGAGTGCAGAAGCCGTTTGCTGAGATGTTTAGAGGCTTCGACCCAGTGCTCGATATCGGCTGTGGGCGGGGTGTGTTCCTGGAATTGCTCCGTAGGGCGGATATTGCGGCAGTTGGGATTGATCATTCAGAAGAAGCGATCACCGCCTGTGAGAAAAGAGGCGTTGAGGTTCACCGCGGCGAGGCCCGTGCCTTTCTGGCCCGCAATCCGTGTAAGTTCGGTGGCATTTTCTGCAGTCATGTAATCGAGCACATGGCCTACGCAGATGCGCTAAATTTCCTGGAGTTGTGCAAGGCCGCACTAAGACCTGGCGGAATACTGTTGACCATTACGCCAAACCCAACCGATCTGTCGGTGATCTCCGAAGTATTCTGGATGGACCCCACCCATGTTCGACCGTACCCCAAATTGCTGCTCAGAAGCATGCTGGAAGCCGTTGGATTCAAAGTCACGCTTGAGAAGCAGTTTTTGGGAAGTTGGCGAATGGTTGGTAGACGCAACATCCCCGCTTACTGCTTTCGCCGAATGCTGCTAGGAAGATACTTTGGAAAACCTAATACGTTGGTGCTAGGAAGGAAACCCAATTCCGGTCAAAACTGAATCCGAATCTCCGATCGTAAGAACGCCGAATGAGATGCCGGCCTTTGTTGGGCACCGCGGTCGAACTGTCGGCCTAGTTACGATGCTAACGATTCTTGTGTCCGTTTTCGGATATCTCCGGGACGCAAGTCTCGCAGCCCGATTTGGCGTGTCCGCAACCATGGACGCGTATTTTGGCGCCATTTTTGTTCCGAGCAACCTTTATCTGATCCTGGTAGTGGGCACACTATCTCCTGTTTTTATCCCTATCCTCTTGCAGGAGGACGCAAGTGACGACCGCAGCAGGGTATCGGAAACTTTCAGCGTCGTGATGAACTTCATTCTGCTGGTAATGATCGCGGCCGTAACTTGTGGTGTGGTGACGGCACACAGGTGGCTGCCGCTGCTTTTTCGTGGTTTCGATAGAGTTACAAGCGCGCTGGCAGTTCGTCTGATTTACATAATCCTGCCAGCAATTGTATTCCTTGCCCTCACCGGGATCTTCACCGCTGTGCTGAATGCGTATCATAAGTTTGCGCTGGCGGCATTTGCACCCGCACTGTCGAGTGTTGCAATAATTTCGGCGGCTCTTCTAGTTCGAGGAGAGAGAGCTATCTATGGGGTTGGAATCGCCACTACGATTGGTTTCATGTTTCAATGCTTTCTGCTCTTGCCCGCGGTTGCTAGACTCGGTGTTGGCTATCGGCCGATTTTCAATTTTCGGCACCCCGCGATTGCCCAATTATTGCGGCTCGGAGGACCACTGCTACTGTACCTGGCACTGGGTACCGTCTCGCTGCTCGTTGAACGCAATCTGGCGTCACGTCTCTCTGCAGGCGCCGTTTCAGCCATCACCTACGCAATACGTCTTTTTGCGGTGCCCTCGGGTTTCCTGACCGCTCCACTAGCGATAGTTTCTTACCCACACTTTGCGCGTGAAGCAGTACGGCGAGAGCGTGGCGATTTGCGTAATCAGATCTCACGTACACTTCGGATGGTCATGTTTCTCTTCCTGCCGATCACCATATGGGTCGTTCTTAACGCCTTACCAGTGACTCGGCTTCTCTACGAACGCGGGCAATTTCGCACGCAAGATTCCGTTCTTATTTCGAGGATCTTGATGCTGTATGGAATAGGAATTCTTCCGAATGCGATTGCAATGATTTTGATACGCGGCTTCTACGCCATTCAAGATACTCTGACCCCTCTAGTAGCGGAGAGTATCAACTTGGCTTTCTATACGATTACGGCTACTTGGCTGACCAGCCGCTTTGGTATTGGGGGCTTGGCGATAACCCGTGGCCTAACCTTCTTCCTGGTCGCGGCCATTTTTGGGCTTGTGCTTTGGAAGCGACGAGGACTGCTGCGCGTTGATTTGGATCTTCTGCGGTTGTGTGCCCAGACAGCAATTGCCACGATCGCTATGGCGACTGTGAGCTGGTTGAGTCTGCACTTGCTACAGTCGACATTTGATTCTGGAAAAATGGTTTTGCGCCTCTGCGTACTTGGCATTGTGCTGATCACAAGCGCTACGGCGTTTCTGGCAACGGCACATTTCCTGAGGGTTGGTGAAGCAGGGCATACGCTAAGCCTCATTAGAGATCTCATTGGAAAGAATCGCCGGACCCGGACTGGTTCCAGCGTTGACCGCGAATTCAGGACCACTAGCGTGGAGTCTCAATGATCGAGGCGCTCGCGCGGCATCAACCTGAACTGGTTTGGAATAAGGGAATCGCAGCCCTGTGCGATCGAAGAATCCCCGATGAATTTCCCGATGGGCGCAACTACTCGACGGTGTCCACGCTGGCCGGAGCCATGCCTTCGCGCAGACTGCCTGACAATTTGATTTCTGACCCGACAGCATACCGCGGTATTGCGGACGGAGAACTGGTGTGGGTCCGGCTTTCCTGGCTGAAGTCGTTCGTGAAGCAGGTATTGCCGCTGGTGAAGAGCAGGTTTGTGCTAGCAACTGCAGACTCGGACGCTTGCGTGCCATCTGAAGTCATGCCTGAAGCTCAAGCCATTCTGAACGCCGAAAACGTGGCGCACTGGTATGCCCAGAACTATGATGGGTCGATGGCTCCAGAGAAGATTTCGCCTCTGCCAATCGGGATCGACTTCCACATGCAGAGTGAAGGGCCGTTCTGGGGAGAAAGCGCTTCGCCCCCCAAGCAACAAGAGCGAACACTAAGATCCATTCACGGGAATCTTCCGCCTCTCAGGAACCGAATTCAGAAAGTATATGTCGATTTTGCCTGGCAACAAGGATTCGGTTTACGTGACTATCGACGCTATCACCCGCTGACAGGCACGAAGTTTCACGAGAGCAGACGGCAAGTCGTCAAAACGATGCTCAAGAATGACATAGCTTTTTGCCAACGCGAATTGCTTTGTCGAAGTGAGATGTGGCGGAAAAGAGGAGCATACGCATTCGTTCTCAGCCCACATGGAACGGGACTCGATTGTCACAGGACCTGGGAGGCGCTCGCTCTTGGACATATCGTCATTGTGCCTTCCTCTTCCCTCGATCTCCTCTACAGAGATCTGCCAGTTGTGGCAGTAAAAGACTGGAGCGAATTGACAGCAGAAAAATTGGCGAAATGGATTTCTCTCCACGAAGAGAGTGACGGCATGAGCGAGAAGCTCAAGACGAGCTTTTGGATACAACATATGAGATCGTTTATAGGAACGGCAGATTCAGTTCTGCCTCGCCCTGACATCCTCATGCCGCATAACGCCGGAGTCTGAAGAGGCCGCCTCTTTCCGGAGGAGCTTCGATTCATCTCCATCGCTTGACTGAAGTTGCTTCCGGCAACCTTCCCCGAACTACATCACTGTTGCCTCATTCAGGCGGCAGGCCCTCCCATTCGTCATTCCCCTGCTAGACAGCTTCCTCTTGAGAAGGTCCTTAGACTCGGTGTCGCCGCCACGCCGAATCTCGGTTTCTGACCATTGCTGTGGACGACTGCTGCGCCACTCCCCTCAACACAAGCGAAAACGGGAGATCCTCTCCTGATGCAAGCTTCATGGCGGCGGAAAAGATCCAGTGGTCCTGATCGTCTTTGGAGACAGCCGGTGCTGTTCCACTCGGCTGAGCCATGCTCAAAGGACCGGGATGCTTTGTTCCGGTTGCAGTTCGGCTTAGAGCGACGAGATCCTGGAATTTGAAAGTCGCATTGGGATCGGCATCGGATGCCACCGGGAGGAGGAGCAGGAAATCGCGGTTGGGCGAGATGCCGAGGTGGTTGCCGTCGTTGGGTATCAGCGCATAGCGGAGTGTGTAAAAACCGGCAGGGATCGCCTGCCCTCGAAAATCGCTGCCAGTTTTCGGGAAGCGCAAGATGCCAACGAACGTGGACTCGGCAAGTTGCGTGTAAATGACGTCTTGAGAGTCCTTCTTCGGTTGGACAGGCACGTTTTTGCGTAGCCATAGCTCACAGGCGGGCGTGCTCTCATCGAGCAAAACGCGATACCCCTTGGAGTCGAGCGTCTGGCGAATGGCATCGGGGACACTCGTGTCGGTCAAGGGTCCAAGGGTTTCGATCTTGCCACTCTGGGCGGTGCAGATTAGCGAAAGCGCCAGCCCGCCGATGATCAAGACCGCGGCCTTTCGCACCCTGTGCTCTCCCGAGTTACCGAACGAGGATCTTCTGCTCGCTTGCCTTCGGTTACGTCAGTATTGAGTTCCAATCACATCAGTCCTGGTGAGGGTTGGTGGTTGCCGTGAAATGCAATCGCCGGTGCTGGAACAGTAGCTCGCGGCATTCGTACATTAATCAGAAGTCCATGGAAATCCGGGCTTCGTGCACACGGCTGTGGCAGGCGCTGCAAAGAGTAATCAGGTTCTGCTCGATGTCTTCCCCCGACAGGCTGCGAAATTCTTGGTGGTGGACTTCAAGGTTCGACATCCTGCCGCAGAACTGGCATCTCCATCCGTCACGCCACAACACGCGCTGCCGCAGTTGGTCATACTTTTCCGCGTTGAGTCGCAAGCGCGGCGCTTTTAACCAAATCCGATTCACGATGCTATCTTTTCGTCTACGCGCTGCAGAAAAGCACGCTTCTGGTCACCGGGCAGAAATTTGAAGAACTGTGATATGGAGTTCAACAATATGTCGGGATTGCCGTTGTCCAGGTTTGCCCCCGCCAGGAAATCCGCGCAGATCATCTCTAGGCAGTATCCCCGCGACTTATCCGTGCCGAGCATCAGGGCCGCCGTATCTAGAGCCTGCTCGATGACCGGAATCTGGCTTTTGTAGAGTTTGAAATAAATGATCTCCCATGGCTCGCTTTCTTTCCCGGTCAGCTCCTGCTCTACCTCACGCCGGAACTCGTCTTTCGGAAGCGCGCGAGCTTTGTGCAACCAGGTTGCACAATCGAACTCCTGCCCATCCCTCCTTCTTGCCAGCTTTGCTAATTCCAGCCCTTTCGTCCAGCCCACCTGCTTCAGTTCCCGTTTCACTTGCGGCGGTAGGTGCTCGTGAATCGACATCAGGTAATATGCCTTTCTTCTGGATTCCGGGAAGCGCCGCTCGAGGAACTCGTCAAAAGATTTCAGGTTCTCCAGCCGCCAGTATTGCCCGGCCCGCACTTCGCACAGATATCGTCCCAGTTCCACAAACCTGGTATCTTTCTCCGTTTCCTTGCGCTGCTCCCAGGCCAAGATCTCATCGATTTTGGTGAGCACGAACTGGGCGCGCCGGCGATTGAGCTTGGGCAGCATAGGGGCGCCGGATGAGGGCGGCCTCGACCAATTCCTGGCGTCCGAGACAGAGCCCGATATAAGGACAGCTGCTGCAGGGGTTCTGCGGGAAGCGGATGCCGCTGTGGGGCAGGAATTGAGCCGACTCAATCTGCCGGATGGTGGCTTCGACCAACTGGCCGAACTCGCGGCGCTGCTCATCGTTAATGGTGGTGCGCAGGTACTGAATCTCGACTAGGCGCTTGCGCACGAAAACCACCTGAGCGACTTCGGAGATGCCGCTGATCCAGGAGTAGCAAACCAGCTGCGGATCTAAGGCCAACAGTCCGTCTGGTGCTTCCGGATAACGGCTGGAAGTGGTCTTCCACTCGAGCAGGCAGCGCTGATTGTCCAACCATCCCATGGCGTCAACGTAGGCCACGAATTCGTTTTGGCTGGAAAGCGACCGTACAAACTTGATCTGCAGGTTGCGGCGAGGCTGGCGAATGCGGACACGATCCTCCTGGCAGAAGAGGTCAAGCAGTTGAATGCCTTGCTCGAGCATACGATCCCAGGTATCGCCATGCGAGTATTCGAGCTTCTGATCCTGATAGAGCTTCCATTCCTGAAACAGGGCAGCCGCCGCGTCTTGCCGCAGGAAGAAGGCGGCCAGAGCCCGTTCAAAGGCGCGACCGAAGAGCATGGCGGACCGGGTGTCTTTTTCCTGCCAACCATCAAGATAGCGATGACGGTAACGGCGCGGGCACGCCAGGTACTGGTTGATCTGGGTATAGCTGTAGATCATCAAGCCACCTCAGATCCAGGAGCATCGTCCGCGGCTGTGGGCGAGAGTTCTTTCCAGTGACTAAGCGGGGCAAATCCATCCAGATTGAGGACGGAGATGCCATGCACGATGGCATGACTTATTTTCACTACACCCTGTAGGCCGACCAACGACCGATCATCGATCTCGTCTTTTCCCAGCAGCTCGGCGTCGTAGCCGAAATCGCGCAAAAACCAGGTCAGTTTCCAAATCGCTCTGGCTGTGCAGTAGAGGCGGCCAGTAATCAAGC
>WNFY01001773.1_pt1 | contig 20496 bp, 20 predicted proteins | sample 5400091 | NCBI WGS metagenome assembly WNFY01 (sample SAMN13153364, study PRJNA577476) | soil metagenome | isolation source: 60 cm soil or saprolite under grassland replicate 1 | place: USA:California | collected 2016-06-15
TTGCCGGCGCCGTTGGGCCCCAGCAGCGCCCAGTGCTCGCCCGGCCGGACTCGCCAGGTGACCTCCCGGAGCAGGTCGCTGCGGTCGGGCGCCCAGACCCGTACGCCGTCCAGCTCGACGTAGGCCCGAGCCGGCTCGCGCGCCTGGTCCATCGGCTCCACCCCTTGATTGCGGCCGCCCGGGCGGCGGCCTCGGCCGTCGCCGATAGGAGCACGGCGCCCGCTCCCCGCGCAAACCCGACCGGTCGCGCCCCGGGTGTGGTGGTGGATGCCGGGGTTCCCCGCCGGTGGGGTGGTGGGCGCCAGGGGTTCCCCGCCGGGCGCCGGTGCTTGACGCTTGGGCCCGCGGCCCGGAGGCTTCGCGCATGGACGGAGCGCCGCGGCGCTGGTACGCCGAGCTGGCATGGCTCGGCGGGGCGCGCGAGACGGTTGACGAGCGCGTGCTGATCACCACTGCGGGGGACAGGGTGGTGGCCGTCGAGCCGGGCCGGGACCCGCCGCCGGACGCGCGCCGGCTCCCCGGCCTGGTGCTCCCGGCCCTGGCCAACGCCCACTCGCACGCCTTCCACCGCGCCCTGCGCGGCCGCGCGCAGGGCGGCGCCGGCGACTTCTGGTCGTGGCGAGAGCGGATGTACGCGCTGGCGGCCAGGATCGAGCCGGACAGCTACCTGGAGCTGGCCCGCGCCACCTACGCGGAGATGGCGCTGGCCGGCATCGCCGCCGTCGGCGAGTTCCACTACCTGCACCACCCGCCGGGCGGCGGCCGCTACGCCGACCCCAACGCGATGGCGCTGGCGCTGCTGCGCGCCGCGGCCGAGGCGGGCGTGCGCATCACCCTGCTGGACACCTGCTACCTCCAGGCCGACGCCGACGGCACACCGCTGGAGGGCGTGCAGCGCCGCTTCGGCGACGGCGACGCCGCGGGGTGGGCGCAGCGGGCCGAGCGCCTGGCGCCGGCGGCGACCGCCGCCGGCGCGCTGCTCGGCGCGGCCATCCACTCGGTGCGCGCGGTGCCGCCGGCGGCCATGGCCGAGGTGGCCGTCTGGGCGGCGGAGCGCCGGGCACCTCTGCACCTGCACCTGTCCGAGCAGCCCCGCGAGAACCAGGCCTGCCTGGAGGCCACCGGCCGCACGCCCGCGGCGCTGGCCGCCGACCTGGGCGTGCTCGGCGAGCGCACCACGGTGGTGCACGCCACCCATGTGACCGCCGGCGACGTCGAGCTGCTCGGCGCCGCCGGCACCACCGCGTGTCTGTGCCCGACCACCGAGCGCGACCTCGCCGACGGCATCGGCCCGGCGCGGCCCCTGGCGCAGGCGGGCTGCCCGCTGGCGCTCGGCAGCGACAGCCACGCGGTCATCGACCTGTTCGAGGAGGCCAGGGCGGTCGAGCTGGACGAGCGCCTGCTGACCGGGCGGCGCGGCCAGCACCGGCCGGTCGACCTGCTGCGCGCCGCCACCATTGGCGGCATGCGCAGCCTCGGCTGGGACGCCGGCTCGATCGAGCCGGGCCGGCTGGCCGACCTGGTCGCGCTGCGGCTGGACTCGCCGCGCCTGGCGGGAGCGCCGCCCGAGGACCTGCTGGCTGCCGCCGTGTTCGCCGCCACCGCCGCCGACGTCGCCGACCTGGTCGTCGGCGGCCGCGAGGTGGTCGCAGGCGGCCGGCACCTGCTGGTGGAGGACGTCCCCGGGGCCCTGTGGAAATCCATCGCCGCGTTGTCGCCCCCCTGAGGGACACTCACGGGCGAGGCGACGCTGACCTTGCTCCGCTCCCGCCCGGCACGCCGTCCGATGGTCCCCTCCGGCGGGCGATCCACCAGAGCCATCCTCCAGGAATCTGAAAGAATCGAAAAACTAGATTGACAATCGTGAAGGTTTGAGTTTCTATTCACCCGGCGCTGCCCGCCCGTGGCCATCCGCGGAGCCGCGGGGTCGGGCGGACCGGCCGGCAGCCAGCCGGCCCCGGTGCCGCCGGACGAGCGCCGATCCAACCAAACCCTGATCGACCACCGACCACGAAGGTCTTCTTCGGCATGAGCAATTTCCTCCAGACGCGCCCCAGCGCCGGCACCGCCCCCGGCTCGGCGCCGTCACCGGCCATCGAGGTCCAGGATCTGGTCAAGACCTATCCCGGCGGCGTCCGCGCGCTGCGTGGCCTGGGTTTCACCGTCGAGCCCGGGACGGTCTTCGGGCTGCTCGGCCCCAACGGCGCCGGCAAATCCACCACCGTCAAGATCCTCACCACGCTGAGCCGCCCCGACTCGGGCAGCGCCCGCGTCGCCGGCATCGACGTGGTGCGGCGACCCGACCGCGTGCGCCGGGCGATCGGCTGCGTGGCGCAGCGGTCGGGGGTCGACCTGGAGGCGACCGGCCACGAGAACCTCGCCCTCCAGGGGCGCCTGTACGGCATCGGCGGCCGAGCGCTGAAGTCGCGGGTCGGTGGGCTGCTCGAGCGCTTCGGCCTCGGCGAGGCCGCCGACCGTATCACCAAGACCTATTCGGGCGGCATGCGGCGAAAGCTCGACGTGGCGCTCGGCCTGGTCCACCGGCCCGAGGTGCTGTTCCTGGACGAGCCCACCACGGGTCTTGATCCGGAGGCACGTGCCGATATGTGGAACGAGATCACTCGTTTGTCCAGCGAGGAGGGCATCACCGTCCTGCTGACCACGCACTACCTCGAGGAGGCGGACCGGCTGGCCCGCCGGCTGGCGATCGTCGACAGCGGCCGCGTGGTCGCCGCCGGCACGCCAGACGAGCTCAAGGCCGAGCTGCGCGGCGACGCCATCCACGTCGAGCTGGGCGCGCCGGAGCCGCACGCCCTCGTCCGCGACGCCCTCGTCCGCGACGCCCTCGACCGGCTGCAGGGCGTCCACGAGGTGGTCCTGGACGGCCGGCTGGTGCGCGCCCGGGTCGACAGCGGCGCCACGGCCGTGCCGGCCGTGCTGGGCGCGCTCGAGTCGCGCGGGCTGGCCGTGGCCGCCGTCACCATCGCCCGTCCCTCCCTGGACGACGTCTACCTGCGCTACGCCGGCCGCGCCTTCAGCCAGGCCGACGTGGCGCACGAGACCGGAGGCCCACGATGACCACCGCCGTCGCGCACTCCTGGTACATGACCGTCCGCCACCTGCGCTTCCTGTCGCGCCAGCCGTGGCTGATCTCGATCAGCCTGGTGCAGCCGGTCGTCTGGCTGCTGCTGTTCGGCCAGCTCTTCAAGCGGATCGTCGAGATCCCCGGCTTCGCCTCCGGCTCCTACATCACCTTCCTGACACCCGGTGTCGTGGTGATGACCGCGATGTTCTCGGGCGGCTGGGCCGGCATGGGGGTGATCAGCGACCTCGACCGCGGCGTCACCGACCGGTTCCTGGTCTCGCCGGTCCGGCGCGGCGCGCTCACCAGCGGGATGCTCGCCTACCAGGCGCTGGTGTCCATCGGGCAGTCGCTGATCATCGTCGCGCTCGGCCTGGTCGCCGGGGCGCGCTTCTCCAACGGCGCCGCCGGGGTGGCCGTGCTGGTCGTCGCCGCGATGCTGGTGAACCTGGCGTTCGCGTCGCTGTCGATCGCGCTCAGCCTGGTCATCCGCAAGGAAGAGTCGGTCATCGCCGCGGTGCAGTTCGTCGCGCTGCCGCTCACCTTCCTCGGCGCCGGCTTCATGGCCGAGGGCCTGATGCCCTCGTGGATCCGCGCCGTCGCCCACTACAACCCCGTCAACTGGGCCGTGGAGGCGGGCCGCGGGGCGCTGGAGCCGAGTCCCCACTGGGGCTTCGTGCTGGCGCGCGGCGGCTGGCTGCTGGCGCTCGCGATCGCCTGCGGGCTGCTGGCGACCATCGCCTTCCGTTCCTACCAGCGCTCCGTGTGACCGACCTCCTGGTTGCGTTCGGCGTCCTGCTGGATACGCTGATCGTGCGCTCGGTGCTGGTGCCAGCGCTCACGTTCGACCTCGACCGCCGCATGTGGTGGCCGAGCCGTCTTCCAGCGCCAGCAGCCTCCGATCCCAGAGCCCGCGCCCCCCGTGGCGGGCAGCGCGCCGAGGCGCGGTGGCGGGTCACGCCTGATCAGGCGAGCCCGACCGGAGGCGGCCGGGCGCGGCGACGCGCACGAGCCCGGGCCCCGGACCGGGCTCGTGCGCTGCTTCTCGGGGCCCTGGCGTCGGGCGACGCCGCGGACTCACCGGGGCACCCCTCGCGGTTCCAGGACCCCTCCGGGTCAGGGGAGCAGGCCCCGCTCGGCCAGCAATCCCTCCAGCGCCTCCAGCCAGGCGGCGTAATACGAGGTGGCCGGCGAGGCCTCGGGGTCGGCGGGCTGCCGCTGGATCGCGGCCACCAGGTGGCGCCGGAACTCGGCCCATGAGCTGCCGGTGCGCTCCAGCGCCACCACGCCCATGCCCAGCGTCCGCGCCTGCCAAGGCTCCTCGAAGACCAGCTCGCCGTTGTCGCGTGGCAGCGGCGCCCGGCCGGCGAGCGCGGCGTCGACCCGCTCCAGGCGAGGGACCTCGGTCACGGGGCGGTGTCCACGCTCGGCACGGCCGTGCCGATCATGCAGTCGCGCGTGACGATGCCGGCCAGCCGCTCCTGGTCCCAGCCCTCGGTGCCGGGCGGTCGCATCGGCAGCACCAGGTAGCGCACCTCGGCGCTGGAATCCCACACGCGGACCTCCACCTCGGCGGGCAGCTCCAGCCCGAACTCCTGGAGCACCGCCCGCGGTTCCGCGACCATGCGAGCCCGATAGGGCAGGCTCTTGTACCAGGCCGGGGGCAGGCCGAGCACCGGCCACGGGTAACAGGAGCAGAGCGTGCAGACCACCGCGTTGTGCACGGTCGGGGTATTGGCCACCACCACCATGTTGTCGCCCTCGGCGCCGCCGTAGCCCAGCTCGGCGATCGCGGCGGTCCCGTCGGCCAGCAGGCGCTGGCGGTAGGCGGGGTCGAGCCAGGCGCGAGCCACCACCTTCGCGCCGTTCCGCGGTCCGACGTCGTGCTCGTAGTAGGAGATGACCCGCTCGATCGCGTCAGTGGTGACCAGACCCTTGGCGACCAGCAGCGCCTCCAGCGCGCGGGCGCGCAGCTCGACGCCGGTCGCGGGCCGCGGGCGGTGCGCGCCGTGGTCGTGGTCGCCGTGGTCGTGGTCGCCGGCTTGGCCGGGACTGGGGCGCGGCTCAGCGGCTCCGGGGTCGCTCACGCGCTCGGCGCCTCCTCGAGGTAGTGCTCCCACAGGTCGACGACGACGGTCCAGGGCGGCCGGCCGTCGTCGCCCCACAGCTCAGGGGAGTCGAAGGCGACGGCGTAGACCGGCTCGGGCGTGGCCGGCTCGCCGTAGGCGGCCAGCTCCGGCAGGCCATCCAGGCCCTGCACGCGCTCGACCCGGCCGCTGGCGCCGCGCACGTAGCGCGGGCAGCGGGTGTGCCGTGCCGGTCGCATGCGCCGCACCCGCACCCGGTCGCCGACGGCGAAGCGCGCCCCGCTGGCCGGGGCCATCGGCGCGGCGCGTCGGACCTCGGCCACGGCGCTGGCGGCCAGCGCCGGGTCGTCCCGCCGCGGGTCCGGCTCGCCGGCGCACAGGCGCTCCATCATGCGCTCGACCTCGCCCGGCTGGATCAGCCCCTTGCGCTCCAGGCGGCGCTCAGCACTCCACAGCCAGCGCTGGTAGTACGAGGCGGCGAGGTAGTCGGCTGCTGGCATCTCCTCGCGCGTCGGCCGCCCGCCCGGGCCACCGCCGAGGTCCTGGATGCTGACGAGCATGTGGAGCGCGAACACGCGCGCCTCCCACGGCTCCTGGTAGGCGACGTCGCCGCCCGGCACCACCACCGCACCGAAGCCCTGCATGCCGCCCACGTCGTGCGCTCCGTCCATGCCCAGGGCGTAACACGCCGGCGCGCCACAGGGCAAGCCCGGCAGCGCGCCCGGTCAGCCGCCGCGATGGCCTGGGCTGGCCCGGGCGGCGGGAGTGGCCGCGGCCTGGGCAGCCGACGGAGCCCGGGCGGCGACCAGGGCGTCGCGGCCGGCGGCGAGCCCGGCGAGCAGGATGGCGACGGTGGTCGCGGCGAGGGCCGCCAGCGGCACGGTCCAGGCGCCGGTCAGGTCGTGCGCGAGGCCGAGCAGGGTCGGCCCGGTGGCCGCCAGCAGGTAGCCGACGGTCTGCGCCATGCCGGACAGCTCGGCCGCGTGGCGGGCGTCCGGCGCCCGCAGCGCGAACATCGTCAGCGCAAGGCTGAACAGCGCGCCCTGCCCGAGACCGATCAGCACGCACCACAACGGCAGCAGCCTGCCCCCCGAGAGCAGCAGCCCGCTGTAGCCGGCCAGCGACAGCAGGGCGGAGAAGGTGGCATGGACGCGCTGGCTCGCCCGCCTGGTCGCGATCGGCGGCACGGCCAGCGAGGTCACCAGCCCGGAGAACTGTGCCACCGACACCAGCCAGCCTGCTGCCGACGACGAAAGGCCCCGGTCGCGCAGGATCTCCGCCAGCCACGCGATCGTCGAGTAGAACACCAGCGACTGCAGCCCCATGAAAATCGTGACCTGCCACGCCAGCCCGGACCGCCACAGGCTCGGCACCGACCCCGACGACCCTGCCACCACCGCCGCGTCGCCCGCCCCGCGCGCGTTGCCTGCCGCTGGCACGTCGCCCGCCGCGGCATCTACCGCCTGAGCGGTCGAGGCTGGCGCGTCGCGTGGCACCCGGCGGTTCCTCGCTGGTGTGTCGCGTGGCACCCGGCGGTTCCTCGCTGGCGTGTCGCGTGGCACCTGGCTGTTCCCGGCTGGCGCGTCGTCCGCTCCCCGGGCGATGCCTGGCGGCGGTGACGTCGGCCGGGTGCTCCGGCGCGCCAGCGGCAACCAGACCAGCGCGGCGACGGCCGCCGGCGCGGCCCAGTAGGCCAGCGACCCGCGCCAGCCGAGGCCGGCGCGATCGGCGACCGGGACGGCCAGCGCAACGGCGACCGTGGCCGTCACGCCCATCGCTCCGCTGTAGAGCCCCGTCATCCACCCGGTCCGGTCGGGGAAGTCGCGCTTGATGAGGCCCGGCAGGAGCACGTTGCCCGCGGCGATCGCCAGCCCGAGCAGCGCGGTGCCGCCGAACAGCGCGGCCAACGGCCCGCTGGAGCGCAGCAGGATGCCCACGACCAGCACCACCATGCTCGCCAGCAGCGTCCGCTCGATGCCGAAGCGGCGGGCGATCCGCGGTGCCAGCGACGACAGCGCGGCGAAGGCGAGTAGCGGCAGCGTCGTGATCAGGCCCGCAAGCCCGTGGGAGATGCCCTCGTCGGCGCGGATCTCGCCGACCAGGGGGCCCACCACTGTGATCGCCGCGCGGAGGTTGCTGGCCAGCAGCAGGATCGCGGCCGCGAGGAGGCCGGCTCGCACCCGCGACTGGAATGACGGTGAACCCACCCCTCGATGGTAGCCATGACCGAGCGCTCCCAGCCCGATGGTCGCCATGACCGGGCGGTCCCAGCCGTCGCTCGGAGCCGGAGGCGAGTCCTGGCCCAGAGCCGGGCGCGCGGCGCTGCCCGGGCCTCCGGCTCAGTCGTCCAGTTCCTCGCTGAGGATCTCGACGCAGAGGTCGAGGCACTCCACGCAGATCTGTGGCGGCGCGCTCTCGCGGCGCCTCGCGCCGGGCTTGACGGCCACACGGCGCCCGCCGTACTTGGCGAGGACCACCCTGCGGTCGGGAGCCACGGCCAGGCCGGTCACCTGATCGCGTCGCTTGCCGCAGAAGTTGCAGCGGGCTTTGGGCTCGGAGGGCTCGATCGCCACCAGCCGCGCCAGGCCGGGCGTTGAGGCCGTCCCGCCGTTGAGCGCCTCCAGCGCCAGGTCCACGCAGCCATTGCAAATCATCACCCCGGGGCCGGCGATGATCTTGCCCACTTCGGCCCGGGACCGGCCGCAGAACGAGCAGGTCATGCGGACGTGACCGGTTGCCTTGAGCGACCCCTTGCCGGCGCTGACGTCGACGATCTGGTGCACCCGCTGGTAGCTGAGCCCCAGTGCGTCGGCGATCTCTCGAAGCGAGCCGCCGCTCGCGTGCAGCCGCCGGATCGCGTGCTGGTAGCCGACGCGCGCGAGGTCCGCCTCGCGCGCGAACTTGATCAGCCGGTCCCGCGCCTCACGAGCCTCCCGCAGGATCGCCTCGTCCAGAGCCGCCATGGTGTCTATCTTGATAGACGCCGGAGACCCGGTCAAGACGCACGCGGCGGGCGGAGGCCCGAACGGGCGGCCCGGCGGGGGAGCGGGCTGTCTCGCGGGGTGGCCGCGGGCCCGGATGGGCGGCCCGGCGGGGGAGCGGGCGGTGTCAGGGCAGGTGGGCCGCCTGCCCTGGCCGGGCGGGTGGCCGGGGCAGTGAGCGGGCAACGTCAGGGGAGGTGGCCGGCCAGGACGGTCCGGACGGCGCGGCGGGCGTACTCGTCGACGTCGGGGGGCAGGCCGACGGCAGCGAGTGCGGCGGGCTCGGCCAGCAGCGACAGGAAGGCGTACTGGAGGCAGGCGCCGAGCAGGGCGGCGGCGATGAAGGGAGGATCGGCCTCGCGCCCGAGGCGCCCGGCCTCGCGCTCGGCCTCGAGATAGGCGATCAGGGCCGCGTGGCCCTGAATCGGGCCGCCGTCCCGCTCCGGCATCCTGCGCCGTAGCCAGGCGCTCACGTCGTGGTCGGCGAGCGCAGACCCGGTCATCGGCAGCAGTTCCCCGTAAAAGCGGATCGCGGTGGCGGCCAGGCGTTCGAGGTTGCCCTCGACCGTGCCGCTGCCGACGCTGTCGGCGGCTTCGCGCATGGCCCCGCGGATTCCGCCGGTGACTGCACCGAAAGCCGCGCCGAACAGGGCGGTTTTGTTCTCGAAGTGGTTGTAGATGCTGCCTTCGGAGACCTTGGCCGCGCGGGCGATCTCTCTGGTGGTCGCGTGGGTGACGCCGCGCTCGCGGATCACCTGGATTGCGGCGGCGACAATCCGCTCGCGCATCGACTGGTCACTGGGTCGGGCCGGCATCTCGCCTCCGGGCTGCAGCTGGCGGTCAGGGCTGGACGCTATCACTACTTGACTTCTGAGTGAGGGCTCACCCATTATGAGTGAGTACACACTCAGACACAAGCGAGTGGCGATAGTCGCCGAAGGGCCGGGTTCGCACAGACAAGTCTGCGGATGGACGAGTCGACGAATCGACAGAGCCACAGGTGGACAAGTCGATGTGGAGACGGGAGGCACCGACATGGACCTGAAGATCGTCAACCCTCGGCCCAAGTACGGCCGCGTCCGGCTCATCGAGCCGCCAGGGCTCGGCTACATCCACGTGTCGGCGGCGGTGGAGCCGCCGGCGCGGGGGCCGCTGCCCGGCAGGAGCGCGGCGAAGCTGGCGCTCCTGGCCAACCTGAAGTCGCTGGCCAGCCAGCTCGAGCGCCTGGACACAGTCGAGAAGGCCACGGTCTACCGCGCGATCCTGGTGCCGCCGCCGGCCGGCTACGCGAAGGAGAAGGCGTCCCACATGGCCCGCTACGACGTGGTGGTCCTGATCGAGACCACTTCGCCGGAGGTGATCGACGAGGTTCAGCGCGCTGAGCCCTACAAGCTGCTGCTCGACGCGGTGACCGACGCCGCCAGCGACCTGCACGTGATGGCCGCCCGCTGCGTCCGGCGGATCGGCGACGTCGACAAGACCAGGCAGGGGCTGTTCCTGTTCAACTACTTCGTCGCCGACGATCCCGAGGTGGCGCTGGAGCTGTGGGACTACCTCGCCGACTGGTACGTGGTCGAGACCGGGCTGCGCAACTCCACGCTGCTGGCCCCGATCGGCGACGCTGACTACGTCTTCGTCAACCACGCCCGCTGGGACGAGAGCCTGCCGCGCTTCATGGTCCGGCAGATGGCAAAGCCCAGCTTCTTCACCTACGTGCTCGCCAACATGCGGGCGAACCGGGTCGGCGCGATGCCCCTGCTGTACCGGCTCGCCTGAGCGCCCCGGACCGCTCGGCCGGCCTGGTGCAGAATTGACCGCATGAGCGCAGCGATTACCCCCGGCCTGCACGCCAGCTTCGCCTACACGGTGACCGACGCCGATACCGCCGCCGCGCTGGAGAGCGGGCTGGTGCCCGTGCTCTCCACGCCGCGGGTGCTCGCGCTGGCGGAGCGCGCGACGGTCGAGGCGCTGCAGGGCGCCCTGGAGGAGGGCGCCACCACCGTCGGCGCCAAGGTCGAGCTGGAGCACCTGCTGGCCACCCCGGTCGGCGCTCCGGTCGAGGTCGGCGCCACCTTGGAGCGGGTCGAGGGCCGCCGCCTGGTGTTCTCCGTCCAGGTCACCGACGCCGGGCGAGTCGCCGCCAGGGGCCGCGTCACCCGCGTGTTGGTGGACCTGGAGCGATTCCTGGCCAGCGTGGCCGCGCGGCGGTAGGCCATGGCCGGCGATCTAGGCGATCTACTGGAGCGCGCGAACGCGCTACTGGCCAGCAGCCCTGTTGTCGACGGGCACAACGACCTGGCGTGGGCGATCCGCGAGCTTGCCGGCTACGACCTCGACGAAGTCGACGTCGCGGTCGCCCAGCCGCGGCTGCAGACGGACATCCCGCGGCTGCGCGCCGGAGGCGTGGGTGCCCAATTCTGGTCGGTGTACGTGCCCTCCAAGCTCCAGGGCGACCACGCGGTCAGCGCGACGCTGGAGCAGATCGACGCCGTGCGCGCGATGGTGGCCCGCTATCCCGACGATCTCGCGCTGGCCAGGACCGTAGACGAGGTCGAGCGTGCGGTGGCCTCCGGTCGGATCGCTTCGCTGCTGGGCGCCGAGGGCGGCCATTCGATCGACGCCTCGCTCGGCACGCTGCGCATGCTGTTCGAGCTGGGCGTGCGCTACCTCACCCTCACCCACAACGACAACCTTCCCTGGGCGGACTCGGCGACCGACGAGCCGGGCTGCGGCGGCCTGACGCGCTTCGGCGAGGAGGTCGTGGCGGAGATGAACCGGCTCGGCATGCTGGTGGACCTGAGCCACGTCGCGGAGACGACCATGCGGGCTGCCGTCGACGTGAGCCGGGCGCCGGTGATCTTTTCGCATTCCTCGGCCCGAGCGCTCTGCGACGTCCCGCGCAACGTCCCCGACGAGGTGCTCGGGCGGCTGGCGGGCAACGGCGGGATGTGCATGGTGACCTTCGTGCCGATGTTCGTCTCGCCCCGCTGCGCCGAGTGGTGGGCGCTGGCCCGCGAGCACGTCGCCGCCCAGGGCCTCGATCCCGGCGACGTCTCCGCCGCCCGACCGGTGGTCTCCGAGTGGAGGCGGGACCACCCGCCGCCACTCGTCAGCCTCGCAGAGGTGGCCGATCACCTGGACCACGTCCGCGAGGTCGCCGGTGTGGAGCACGTCGGCCTCGGCGGCGACTACGACGGCGTCGACTTCCAGCCGGAGGGGCTCGAGGACGTCAGCGGCTACCCACGGCTGCTGGCCGAGTTGCTCGGGCGCGGTTGGTCCGAAGCGGAGGTGGCCAAGCTCACCTGGGGCAACGCGCTGCGCGTCCTGCGTGACGCCGAGTCGGTCGCCCAAGAGCTCTCCGCGCGCCGGGCACCCTCGCTGGCGACCATGGGCGCGCTCGACGGCGCCTGATTCGCCGCGCCGCTGGCGCCCGAACGCGCCGCTGAGATCACCGTCCAGTTGGGGACCGGCGGGTGCCGGCGCGGAGGTCCCGCCCGGCGCCGGCGAGCAGCTCCAGCACCAGGGCTTGCCACTGTGCACCGGTGGGCGAGGCCGCCAGCGCGGTGGGGTCCAGGCCGGCGGCCACCAGGACCCGGCACAGGCTCCGGTGCGAGCGTTGCGCGCCGGGTCGCGTCCCGCGGGCCACGGCGAGCATCGGCTGCCGCGGATGGGCGAACGCGGCGCGCAGCAGCGAGCGCAGCAGCCGCTGGCCGCGCGGATCGCCGGCCAGGGCGCGCGGCCGGACGGACAGGTGGGCCGCGTCGACCAGCGGTGGCGGGCGGAAGCAGGCGGCAGGGACTCGCCGCTGCAGCCGCAGGTCGAAGCGTGCGACCCACCAGGCGGTGGCGAGGTCGCGTGGTCGCGCCGCGGCCAGGCGCCGCGCCATGCCCCATTCCACCAGCAGGTCCGCGCTGGCCAGCGCGCTCAGGGGATCGTCCAGCAGGCGGCGCAGCAGCGCGGCGGTGATCGCGAACGGGATGCTTGCCACCACGCGGTAGGGGCGGCGGGGGAGTGGCACCTGGCGCGCGTCGCCGTGGACCACCGTGACCTGGCCGGCGGTGAAGCGCCGCTCGAGGCGGCACGTCAGCCGAGCGTCACGCTCGATGGCGATGACCCGCGCGCCAGCGGCGGCCAGCGGCACCGTGATCGCGCCGTCACCGGCGCCGAGGTCGAGCACGAGGTCGCCTGGACCGACCCCGGCGCGCCGGACCAGCTCAGCGGCGACACCGCGGTCGCGGAGGAAGTGGGCTCCGGCGCGATTGGGCGCCGAGCGGGCGCGACCGACCACGGAAGACCATGACCATCACGATGATCGCTCCTCCTCGACGCCGGTGGTCCGAACCAGGGGCAGCATGCCCGCGCGTGGCCCGCCCGGCAACCGATTTTCGCCCGGGCGTCGCGCTGGCGCGACCCCGCAGGCGATACGGCGACTGGTGGCTATGCCCGTTGGACGGTAGAGCGATAAACCGACAAATTGGCAATGCGAAATAGGGCGGATCAAGGACCAGCTCGTCGCGATCGACCAGCGGGTCAGACTCGATGGCGCCCGGTCCGGGACGGCGGGTGTGGCCGAGCAGGCCGAGCTCAAGGCCGCGGCCGGCGCGCTGCTGACCTACCACTTGGGTGGCCGGCGGACCGACGACGCGCTGCTGGGCCAGATCCAGGCTGCCTGGGTGGAGTACGAGGCCCTCCGGCAGGAGCAGCAGGAGCGCGTGCTGCTGCAGGTCGGGCGTGGCAGGCAAGCGGCGCGGGGGAGTTCAGTCGCCAGGAGCGGGTGGGACTCGGTCGCCGGCTGCAGGCGGCGATGGACCGCCACCTTGCCGGCTGGCGTTCCTGGTTTGACCGGCACGCCGGGCAGGACGCTCCACCAGACCGTGTCGACCGACGCTTGAGGTTGCGGCTCGGAGCGTCGAACCGAGCCCGCGGGTCCAGACGGAGGTGGAGGTCGCCGCTGTCGAACCGGCCCATACTGTTTGGGTTGATGTCGCCGGAATCGGGCGGTGAGAGGGTGCTCACGGACTTCTATGTCACGTTCGCGACGGTGTGCTTCACGCTGCTTGGCCTCTGGATCATCGTCGTCCAGACCCGGCATGCCGAATGGCGGCGACTCTCGGTTCATCGGCGGCGGGCCTACGGCGTGGCGTTGCATTTCTCGCTGCCGGGCTTGATGGGACTGCTCTCGCTGATCGATCCAGCCAGCACGCGGCTCTGGCGGATCTCGTTCGCAGTCGCTGCGGGCGGTGGCGCGGTCGTCCTGGCCCTCGTGCGCGGTCCAGCAGCCACCTGGCTCGGCACGGCAGCGTACGTGGCGGCCGTCCTCCTGTACGCCCTGATCGCGATTATCGCGATCGCGCCGAGCCTCGTTGCCGACGTCGGCATTTCGGCCCGACCACTGCGCGTCGAGGCGGTCCTGCTCACGGTCCTGGTGTTCCTCGGCGTGAACGTCGCCTGGCTCTTGCTCTTCGACGAGACGTCCTCCGCCCGCGACTGACGACCCGCCGCAGGCCGTCTCGCTCCGAATGGCGCCTGGCCAAGGGCACTATGGCGCCTGACCGGAGCATCATGCTCGATAATCGAAAACTTATGTTGCATCCAGGGCAACCGGGGGAACCCCAAGGACCCAAGGGGCCTGAGGCCGTCAGGACCCCGGGTTCGTGAGCTGGGCGGCGCGGGACTCGAGGTAGCGCTGCTCGGGGATGCTGAGGGTGCGGCGGGCGGCGAGGCGGTAGTGGACGCGGGCGGCGTCCCGGTCGCCGGCGAGGTCGAGCAGGTGGGCGCGGACGGCGTCCACCCGGTGGTGGCCGGCCAGCGCGGGGTCGGCCTCGGCCGCGGCGAGCTGCTCCAGACCGGCCTGGGGGCCGTGGACCATGGCGACGGCGACGATCCGGTTGAGGGTGACCATCGGCCCGGGCGCGACGGTGGCGAGCAGGTCGTACAGCCCCAGGATCTGCTGCCAGTCGGTGTCCTCGAACCGCTCGGCCTCGTCGTGGACGGCGGCGATCGCGGCCTGGAGCTGGTAGGGGCCGATGGGCGCACTGGCCAGCGTCTGGGTGATCAGGCCGACGCCCTCGGCGATGGCGCTGGCGTCCCAGCGGCCGCGGTCCTGCTCGGCGAGCGGGACCAGCCCGCCGTCCGCGCGCGTCCGCGCCGGACGGCGGGCATCCGTGAGCAGCATCAGCGCCAGCAGTCCGGCGACCTCGCCGTCCTCCGGCAGGCGCTCGCGGAGCTGCCGGGTCAGGCGGATCGCCTCAGCGGTCAGCTCGACGCGCTGCAGCGCCGGCCCGGAGCTGGCGGTGTAGCCCTCGTTGAAGATGAGGTACAGCACCTGCAGCACCGCGACCATCCGCTCGGAGCGCTCGGCCCGCGGGGGCATGGCGAACTCGGCGCCGCTGGCCCTGATCCGCTGCTTGGCGCGGCTGATGCGCTGGGCGACGGTGGCCTCGGGGACCAGGAACGCGCGGGCGATCTCCGCCGTGGTCAGCCCGCCGACGGCGCGCAGCGTCAAGGCGACCTGGGAGGGAGGAGTCAGCGACGGGTGGCAGCACAGCAGCAGCAGGGTGAGGGTGTCGTCGACGGCCGGTGCCAGCTGGGGCTCCGGCGCCGCCATCGCGGCGGCGGTCTCCTCACGCCGCCGGCGGGCGGTCTCGTTGCGCCACAGCTCGGTCCGCCGGCGGGAGGCCACGGTGATCAGCCAGCCCGTCGGGTTGGCGGGCACGCCCTCGGCCGGCCACTGCGTCGCCGCTCCCAGCAGCGCCTCCTGCACGGCGTCCTCGCAGGTGTCGAAGCCGCCGTAGCGCCGGACCAGCACGCCCAGGACCCGTGGCGCCAGCTCGCGCAGCAGCTCCTCGACCCGGGTGGGGGCGCTCACAACGCTCACAACTCCAGCCAGGGCCGTACGTCCATGACGGGCCGCACCTCGACCTCGTTGTAGAAGGCGTCGGGGACCCGCGCGGCGAGCTCGACCGCACGCTCCTGGCTCTGGCACTCGATCAGGTAGAAGCCGGCCAGATGCTCCTTCACCTCGGCGAACGGCCCATCGGAGGTCAACGTCCGCCCCTCGCGCACAGAGACGCGCTTGGCCAGCGACGGATCGGCCAGCCCCTCCGACGCCACCAGCTCCCCGGACGCGGCCAGCTCCTCCCTGAAGGCGCCATGGCCGCGCCCGAACTCCACCCGCTGGACCTCGGACAGCTCCTCCCAGACCGCCCGCGACCTGGGGTTGCTGTAGATCAGGATCAGGTACTTCATCGGTGCCTCCACCAATCTCGATACGACGCTCTGTCACTGTGTCGACACCAGCACCGCGGGCTTCGACATCCCTGGAGAGCGGCTGCCGCGGGCGGTCAGGGGCCGGCGCCGGGCGAACCGGGCCCGGGCGGTGCCTGGGCCTGGCCGAGGGTGATGCCGGAGAGACGCTCCAAGGCTTTGACGAGCGCGTGGTTGCCCTCGCCGCCGAGGCCGCCGCGTTGCAGGCTGCGGTACAGCTGGAAGACCGTGCTGGTGGCCAGCACCGGCGCGCCGGTCTCGTCGGCGGCCTCGATCACCAGCCGGAGATCCTTCTGCTGGAGGTCGATGGTGAAGCCGGGCCGCCAGTCGCGGTGGACGGCCTGCGGCCCGCGGTTGGAGAGCATCCAGCTCCCGCCGGCGCCGCCGGCGACGGCCTCGATGGTGCGGTCGAGGTCCAGCCCGGCGGCCTGCGCGAACACCAGCGCCTCGCTGGCGGCGAGCATGTTCACCACCACCAGGATCTGGTTGACCAGCTTGCAGCTCTGCCCGGCGCCGATCGGCCCGACGTGGGTGATGGTGGAACCCATCGCCTCCAGGTACGGCCTGGCCCGTTCCAGGTCGGCCTCCTCGCCCCCGACCATGATGCTCAGCGTGCCCTTGGCGGCGCCCTCGCTGCCGCCCGACACCGGAGCGTCGAGCATGGCCACGCCCGCCTCGGCCAGGCGCTCGGCGATGCGTCGGGTGGCTTGCGGGCTGATTGTCGACATGTCGACCACCAGCGAGCCGGGTCTGGCGCCGTGGATCACGCCCTCCGGCTCCAGCAGCACGGCTTCGACGTCTGGAGTGTCGCTGACGCAGACGAACACCACGTCGGTGGCGGCGGCCAGCCTGGCCGGGCTGGCCGCGGTGGCGGCCCCGGCGTCGGCCAGCGGCTGCATCCGCTCGGGAGTGCGGTTGTAGACGGTGAGGTCGACGCCGGCTCTCAGCAGGTTGTGGGTCATGCCGCTGCCCATGATCCCAAGCCCGATGAAGCCGATGCGGTCAGGCATGATCCTCCTCTGGCTCGGCGTGTGGCGCTCCAGCCCCGCAGCGCATCGTACCGGCCCGGCTCACAGGCCGGTGGTGGCGCGGGGGTATGCCACCTCCGGGTCGGTCACGACGTTGACCAGGTAGGGGACGCCGGCGTCGAAGGCGCGGCGCAGCGCCGGGGCGATGCCGTCAGGGGTGGTGACCAGCTCGCCGGCGCCGCCCAGCGCGCGCACGACCTCGTCGTAGCGGCAGCCGGGCTGCAGGTCGGCGGCGACGTCGTAGCCGTAGAGCGCGCGCATCGGGTGCTTCTCCAGGCCCCAGGCGCCGTTGTTGCCGCAGACGATCGCCACCGGCAGGCGGTGGCGGACCAGGGTGTCGACGTCCATCAGCGACAGGCCGGCCGCGCCGTCGCCCAGCAGCAGGACCACCTGCGCCGCCGGCCGGGCCATGCGCGCGGCGATGGCGTAGCCGAGCCCGGTGCCCAGGCACCCGTACGGGCCCGGGTCCAGCCACGACCCGGGCCGGGCGGGCTCGACGTAGCGGCCGGCGAAGGAGACGAAGTCGCCGCCGTCGCCGATCACCACCGCGTCGTCGGCCAGCAGCCCGCGCAGCTCGCCGTAGATCCTGGCCGGGTGGATGGGCTCGGCGTCGCTGGCGAGTACCTGCTGGTCCTTGCGCCGCGCCTCGGCGGCGGCCTCCCGCAACCGCGCGAGCCATTGCGCCCTGGCGGCGCGGCCGTCCCCCCCGCCGGCGGCGGCGACCAGGCCGTCCAGCGCCGAGGCGAGGCTGCCGGCGACGCCCTCGGCGAGCTCCACGTGGGTTGCGAGCTGCTCCGGGCTGTCGGCGAGCTGGACCACCTTGGCGGGCTGGTCGGAGTCGGCGCCGAAGGCGCCGTAGCCCAACCGGAAGTCCAGCGGCGCGCCGGCCACGATCACCAGGTCGGCGGCGCCGAAGGCCAGCGAGCGGGCGCGGGTGACCAGCAGCTCGTGGCCGGCCGGAAGCACTCCGCGGCCCATGCCGTTGGCGATCACCGGCAGGCCCAGCGCTTCGGCGGCGCGGCGCGCGGCCTGCTCGCCGTGGTCGGCCCACACGTCCGAGCCGAGTACCAGCACGGGGCGCTGCGCGCGGCCCAGCAGGGCGGCCGTTCTGGCCAGCGCGCCGGCGTCGGGCTCCCGCGCCGGCGGGGCGGGGGCCTCCGGCAGGGTCACCGTGGCGCTCGAGAAGAGCTGCTCGATCGGGACGTCCAGGAAGACCGGTCCGCGGTGAGGCCGGTCCGCCAGCGCCAGCGCGGCGTCGACCTCGGCGGCGATATCGCCGACCTGGTGGACGGTGGCGGCGCGCTTGGTGACCGGGGCCAGCAGTGGTGGATGGTCGAGCTCCTGGAGGCTGCCCCACCCCCAGCGGGCGGTCGGGGCGCGCCCGCCGAGCAGCAGCAGCGGCGAGCCGTTGAACCAGGCGGTGGTCACCGCGCTCAGGCTGTTGGTCACGCCCGGCCCCGCGGTCACCACCGCGAGGCCGGGAGTGCGGGTGAGCTTGGCGAGGCCCTCGGCGGCGAACACCGCCGTCTGCTCGTGACGGACGTCGATCAGCGGCATCGGCGGCTCCGCCTTGACCGCGCCGTCGTACATGGGGAACACGTGCCCACCCGACAGCGTGAACATCGCGCTGACGCCGCGGAGCCTGGCGACCGCCACCGCCAGCGCGCCCCCGTGCCCCTCCAGCTTCGCCTGCCGCCCGGTCTCGGTCGTTTCGGTCATGATCCCGCTCCATCGCCTCGCTCGGACCGTTCCAGGGTCCCCTGGGCCCGTCTGGAGACCTATGCTCGCACCGAGGGTCGCAATCCAGGAAGGAGCGGGCGTGGCGGAGGGGTCGACCTACCCGGTCTGGGGGTGGGGGCTGCCGGGGGAGGAACCCGGCGCGGAGGCGCTGGCGGCGCTCGGCCCGGCGGTGCGGTCGATGCTCGGCTTCGACGCGCAGGCGCCGGAGCGTCCCGCGTCGCTGGCCGAGCTGCCGGTGCCGCGGCCGCGCCCGCCGGCCGCGCTGGCGGCGATCGCCTCCGACGCGGCGCCGGACCGCGCCCGCCACGGGCTCGGCCGCTCCTACCGCGACCTGATCAGGGGCCTGCGCGGCCGCATCGACCACCCGCCTGACCTGGTGCTTCGCCCCCGCGACCAGGGCGAGGTCGCTGCCGTGCTCGACTGGTGCGGCGATGCCGGCGTGGCGGTGGTGCCGTTCGGCGGCGGCACCAGCGTGGTCGGCGGGGTGGAACCGGACGTCGGCGACGGCTGGGCGGGCGCGGTCTCGCTGGACCTCGGGCAGCTCGCCGGGGTCGTGGAGGTCGACCCGTGCACACGCGCCGCGCGGGTGCTGGCGGGCACTCTGGGGCCCGCGCTCGAGGAGGGGCTGCGGCCCCACGGGCTCACGCTGCGCTTCTTCCCGCAGTCGTTCCAGCGCTCGACCATCGGCGGCTGGCTGGCCACCCGCGCCGCCGGCCACTACGCCACCGGCCCGACCCACGTCGACGACCTGGTCGAATCGATCACCATGGTGACCCCGGTCGGGGTGCAGCGCTCCCGCCGCCTGCCCGGCTCCGGCGCCGGCCCGAGCCCCGACCGGCTGGCGCTCGGCAGCGAGGGCACGCTCGGCGTGATCACCGAGGCATGGCTGCGCGTGGTCCCCCGCCCCCTCCACCGCGCCGGCGCGCTGCTGGCCTTCGACGGCTTCGAGGCGGCCGCCGCCGCGGTCCGCCGGCTCGTCCAGGCCGGCCTGGCGCCCGCGTCCTGCCGGGTGCTGGACGCCACCGAGGCCGCTCTGGCCGGCACGCTGGCGCCCGGCGGCGGCCAGGCCGCGCTGGTGCTGGCCTTCGAGTCGGCCAGCCACCCGGTCGGCGCCGAGCTGGAGCTCGCCGTGGAGCTGTGCGCCGCCGCCGGCGGCCAGGTGCTGGAGCGGGGCGAGCGGGCCGGCGGCGCCTGGCGCTCCAGCTTCCGGCAGGCTCCCTACCTGCGCGACCAGCTGGTGCTGCTGGGGGTGCTGGCGGAGACCTTCGAGACCGCCTGTACCTGGGAGCGGCTGGACGAGCTGGTCGCCGGCGTGCGCGAGGCGGTCGGCGCGGCGCTGCGGGCCGCCTGCGGCGGCGGCCTGGTCGCCTGCCGGCTGACCCACGCCTATCCCGACGGGGCGGCGCCGTACTTCACCGTGCTGGCGCCGGCGCGGCGCGGCAGCGAGCTGGCGCAGTGGGCGGACGTGAAGGCGGCGGCGGCCGAGACGGTGCTGGCCGCCGGCGGTACCATCACCCACCACCACGCCGTCGGCCGCGATCACCGGCGCTGGTACGACCGCCAGCGGCCCGAGCCGTTCGCGCTCGCCCTGCGGGCGGCCAAGGCAGCCGTCGATCCGGCCGGCGTCCTGAACCCGGGGGTGCTGCTGGACAGCGTTCGCGCCACCGAAGGCGCGAGCGCGGGAGAGATAGCGCGGGAGAGATGAGGTGACGTGGACCGCTACGACCTGGTGGTGATCGGCGGCGGGATCCTGGGGCTGGCGACGGCCCGCGCGCTGCGCAACCGGTTCCCGGGCGCGTCGGTGGCGGTGCTGGAGCGCGAGCGGGGCTGGGCGGCGCACCAGAGCGGGCACAACAGCGGCGTGATCCACTCGGGGATCTACTACGCGCCGGGCAGCCTCAAGGCGCGGCTGTGCCGAGCCGGCAACGCCAGCATGGTGGCGTTCTGCAAGGCGGAGGGCGTGCCCTTCGAGGTCTGCGGCAAGCTGGTCGTGGCCACCGGGGAGCGCGAGCTGCCGCGCCTGGAGGCGTTGCTGGAGCGCGGCCTGGCCAACGGGCTGGAGGTCCGCCGCGCCAGCCCCGAGGAGGTGGCCGAGCGGGAGCCGCACGTGCGCGCGCTGGCCGCGATCCACGTGCCGAGCACCGGCATCGTGGACTTCCGCCAGGTCTGCGCCGCGCTTGCGCGCCAGCTCGGGGACGACGGCGTCGAGCTGCGGCTGGGCACGGGGGTGCGGCGGCTGGAGCGCTCCAACGGCGACCACCGGCTGGCCACCGACGCCGGCGAGGTCCGCGCCGGCTGGCTGGTGAACTGCG
>WNFY01001775.1_pt1 | contig 20479 bp, 21 predicted proteins | sample 5400091 | NCBI WGS metagenome assembly WNFY01 (sample SAMN13153364, study PRJNA577476) | soil metagenome | isolation source: 60 cm soil or saprolite under grassland replicate 1 | place: USA:California | collected 2016-06-15
GCTTGAGGAGCTGGCGAACCTCGTCTGCTGTCAGATCTCCGGTCATCTGTTTCTCTTGAAGATTGAACGCCGAACATCCAACGTCCAACGTTCAATTGTCTGAATGAACACTGAAGCGCGAACAGCAAAAGCCAGGGATCGAACGGGCGTGATCGATGTGATCGCGCAAGACCCGAAAACTGGCGAGGTCGTTCTTGTGATGCAAGAGCCTAACGAGTGGGACGGCTCTGATGAACGATTGCTGGCTTTGCAGGAGCGGTTCAACGCTTACGTTTCATTTCTACTGGACGGCGAAATGGCATCCGAACATCCGGACCTCGCTGGCAAACCGGCCCGCATTGAGCTGCGTTGCGCGCACCTGCCCGATACGCCCGCGCTTGAGTTGCTTGGTCTGATTCACGATCAGCTGGCATTCCAGGAGATAAAATTGGAAGTCGTCGTCCGGAATGATCCGCCTTCGCCGAAGCCTACGGCGTGAGAGGCGAAATCCGAATGCCGAATGGCTTGAAGTGTTAAAGGGTCAAAGGCTGTAGCGCACTCTACAGCATTCGGCAGCGGTCTAACCCTCTCACGCGTCCAAGCGCGCAAAAAAGTCCTCGAATAGCGCGTCGTAAATTTTTCCCCGCTCAGGATGATATTGCACGGCCAGCGCGAATGGATAATTCCGCAGGCGAACTTGCTCGATGATTCCGTCATGCGCTGCCCAAGCTTCCGCTTCCAAATCGTCGCCCAACCGATCAATCGCCTGATGATGTGCGCTGTTTACTTTTGGAAAGCGGTGACATGCGTCACGAGCGCTGCGCAATTCTTGGACGTCGCTATGCTTTTGCTCCGGCAGATTGTGACCCTTAATATCCAGCTTCAATGTGCCGCCAAGGGCGACATTGAATACCTGAAGGCCCTTACAAATGGCGAAGATCGGCACCCCGCGCGCGAGCGCTGCTTGCGCAGCCGCAAATTCCCAGCGGTCGCGTTCCGGGTCGATCTGTTTGTCCAGCACGGAAGCATCGGCCACTTTCTGGCGCAAAAACGCTGGCGAAATATCGGAACCGCCAGTGAGCAGGAGACCGTCCATTTGGTCCAGTGCAACATCAGCTTTACGCGCATCGAACACGTGAACATCAGGATGCTTCGCAAAAAATGGCTGAAACCATTTTTCATCCTTCCGGCGCATCCATGTAGCCAGATTTGGCATCGCCGAATTTGCGACTTGCCAATGGGGATGTAAAGAGCACGTCTATGTCACGCGTGGACCTTTCCAACATGTTAACTGAGGAATTGGAAAGATTGAGTGCCCGAAGTAAGGCTCAAGCGATCGGGGTAGCGCTGCACGATCTCGAGAACGACGCGCGATTTTCACTGCGTGGTGACCGCTGGTTTCATGCTGCAAGCACGATCAAGGTCGCAGTGCTTCTGGCGCTTTTTCGTGCCGCAGACGAGGGCCGAGTCCGGATGGATGACTCGCTACACGTGCGAAATCGGTTTATCAGCACGGCCGATGGATCTCCCTTTCACCTTAACCGCGACTCTGACGCAATGCCTGACCTGTACCAGGCGATTGGCAGGACAGCGAAAATTTCCGCTCTTGCGGAAGGAATGATTTCAGCGAGCAGCAATCTCGCGACGAATTTGCTTCTCGATTTTCTGGGTGTGGAATACGCGCGAAAAGTCTTGCGGGATGCGGAGGTGAACGGGGTGGAACTGAGGCGTGGCGTTGAAGACCATGCGGCACACGGACGGGGGATAAACAATGAAGCGACTGCCAACGGCTTGCTGACATTGTTGTCCGCCCTGCGCGGCGATTTTCTTAGCCGCGAAAGCAAAGAACAAGCGATTCGCATTCTGCTGGAACAACGGTTCAACTCGATGATTCCTGCAGGTCTTCCGGCGCATGCCGCGGTGGCGCACAAGACAGGGGAAATCTCGACGGCCTGCCATGACATCGGAATCGTGTATTTGCCCGAACGCGAACCGTACATTGCTGTGATTCTGACTGAATTCGATTCGGAACATGATGGCCGGCGCGAGACTGTAGCAGCTATTTCCGAGGCGATTTACCGCTCGGTGATGAATAGAACCGAAATCAAATGAGCACTGAGACGTTGCGCGCGATTGACGGTTTGAATCTGCCTGAAGAGTACCGCGCCTTGCTGCGCGCCTTTGAACCGGAAACAGACTTCCAGGGCAAGATTCATTATCTGCCGCGCTTTTTCTATGAAATCAGCAGCTGGGACCAAGCGCACGACGTCCGATTGGCGCAGCATTTCACTCTCGCGGAATTGATGCTCGTCGACTGCCGTGAAGCGAGACTCCTTCTAAGCCAATTTCCTCATTATGTGCCATGCGCAATCGTTTTACTTGCGAGATTGCTCGAGGATTTTCGTCGCGAAGTCGATGCGCCGGTTTTCATCAGCGCGAATGGCGGCTACCGGTCGCCTGCGCATCAAATCGGCGGTGCGAAAAGCATTCATGCGTGGGGCACAGCCGCGAACATATATCGCGTCGGCGACACGTTTCTTTCCGACGCGAAATCGATTGAAAAATATGGAGGGATCGCGGCGTCGCTCAGTTCGGCTGTGTTTGTTCGGCCATTCGGCCTGGAACGAGGGAAAACCGACGACCACCTCCACATCGATTTAGGGTTTGTAAGCCTGACGCCGCGCGAATGCAGCGAGGCGAGTTGAGCTCGCATTAAGCAGATGAAGGATCTCGCAATAGAACGGAGCGGCCGCTTTTTCCACGACCATGCGCTGGTCGCAATACCGCCGCGCGCTGTGATCGGCTTGGAAGCGGAGTTCAATCTTTTAGTTAACGGACGCAGACGTCGTCCGGAAAAGTTGTTTGGCGATCCCAGCCGTTTAGTGCGAAGGCGAATGATTCCCCGGACCGGCAAGTCCTTTCAATTGCCTGCGGGCGGGGCGATTTATTTTGACACCGGAGTCATCGAAGTCGCGACACCGATCGTTGAACTCGAACCCGGCTGTTGCTATCGCGCGACCCGTTCACTCTGGGAACAAATCCGCTATTTGCGAGTGGAGCTGGATCACTGGGCGAAACGAAACCGCTGCCAATGCCGTCTGCAAGGCTTTAGCACGCACTATAATTTTTCATTTCCCAATGCGCGAAGATCAAAATTTCGCAATGCCACCAAGCTTGCATATTTGCTCGCGCACGTATTGCCAGTGCCCGTGCTTTTGCTGACAGCGAACCGGCAGAGCAGTGCGGTCGGCGTTCGTCCCCGCAGGACTCGCGTCGAGGTGACAGCTGATTTTACGCCTGATCCTGCGCTAATGCTGGCGACGTGCGCGTTCGTTGCGGGCGCGATCCAAACAGTTCTTCGCTGGGAAAATTTTGGCCTCAGGCAATTGAACCGAAATGGAATTCCCCGCATCACGCCGTTCCGTGTGCGAAAACATTCTTCGCGTCGTGGATGGCGGCTCACGCGCGATTCGTTAGCCCAAAATCCGTTCACGGCGGATTCCAATGCCCCGCTTTGGAAATTACGCGATGGTCGAATGCTTAGCTTGCGCGCAATCGCGGCAGAAACTTTGGTCCTATTTCGGCGACGAATTCGGCAGATTAGCGACCCCAGTACTCTGGAGCACATCGCCGCTGTTTTTGCGGGCAATGCGCGCTCACTACTGGATTTCGCGGAGCGACCTGAAGCATATGATAATGTCGGGCGAGCGATTGATTGGGGACGCCGCCGAATGCGACGTTTGTCGCGCTCAAAATACGAAAAAATCATCCATCGCGTGATTGCACACGAACCGGTGCGCATTGGGCAAAAACGGTATCGGGTGGACCGTATGAACGGCTGGTATCAGGTCGATTGCCGGGAACTGGGAACAAAACGGCGCCGGACGTTTACTCTCGACGAACTGGTAAAATTCGCCGACACGAAAAAGAAAACTCCAGCTACGGGTTCCAAGCGCAAACCAATCAAAACACGCCGCAAGTAACAGGGCGCGATCGTTGCAGGGCGTCTGTGTCAGGGCGCCAGTTTTGAGTCGGGGTTTCGCAGAAACGTCCTACAGTCCCATCAATTCGCGCACGTATTTCACCGGCGGGCTACCATAGGAAATCACCTGGTCGTTGTATTTCTTTAGATCGAAATCCTTGCCTAACTTCTTCTCTTCCGCTGCACGAAGATCGAGATGTTCGGTTGCACCAACAAAGTAAGTGGAAAGCTGCGCCGACGTGAGCCGGGCCCGTTTCCATTTCGCTACGGCTTCACCTTCCTGTTGGAAAGTTTGTTTCATCATTAAATCCATTGCTTCCTTCTCGGTCATGTTTTCGGCGTGAACGCTTTGATCGAGAATCGCATTAGCAATGGCGCGTAACCGCATCTTCAACTGCTGCATCTTGACCTCCGGACCGCCGTAGCCCTGTTCCGCCATCATCTGTTCGCAGTAGACAGCCCAGCCTTCGATGAATGTCCCGCTACGAAAGATTGCGCGGACTAATGTGGGTGCGCGGAATTCGTTAGCATGCGCCAGCTGCAGGTAATGGCCTGGCATCGCCTCATGCACGGTCAAATCGTGAATCATAAAATTGTTGTATTCGCGAAAGAACGATTCCTTTCGCTCTTTCGACCAGTCTTTTGGCGTCGGCGCGACGGCAAAAAATGTTTTGCCATTTTTGTCGAGTGGGCCGGGCGAATCACAATAGGCAATGGCGACGCCGCGCTTGAATTCAGGCATCGCGATTACGTCCAGCGGAACGCTCGGAACGGTAACCAGATTGTGCCGTTTTACGAAATCGGTCGCTTCACCAAGAACTTTTTGCGCGTAAGGGACGACAGTAGCGTCGTCGGGGTGTTGCTCAGCGAGTTTGTCAAGGACTGCGGCCGTCACTTTAGGTTTGTCCGCGAGAGTTCTCGAGTCTGCGTCAGGAAAAGATTTCTTGTAGAGAGGTAACGCAGTCTCGTAGATCGCGGTTTGCGTCTGCTGCAGGTCGGCTTGCGCTCGCTTCATGATATCTTCCATCGACAAGTCCGAGGCGAGCGCGAACCGCAGCTTCTTTCGGAACTTCCCGGCGCCGAGGCGGAAATCGCCGTCTGAGCGCGGAAGCAGATCGTTCTGGAGCCACTTCTTGTAATCCTCCAGGGCAGCCGCGGTTTTTTCCTGCAAAGGCGCAAGCAGCTTCTTCATTTGCGGCGCGGAGTCGAGAAGCGGAGAGAGTCCTTCGCGCACGAGATTAATGGCGCCCTGCGTTTGCTCAATGGCTATCTCTGTGTGAACGCGCGGAGGGTGCCGCAGATTGGCTTTTGCCTGGGCGATTACGCGCGGAATCTTCTGCATGCGCTGGCCCAGGTCTGGAATCCGTTCTTTTGCGGGTGCGAAATCGCGCGCCACCAACAGGTAAAGGCTGTTGGCAAGGCTCTGCATGTAAACCAGCGGATTCCACTCCGGCGCTTTCAGCTCTTCCGCCTGAAAGATTTGGTAATCGATGTTCTCCTTCAGAATGCGAAAGTCGATGTTGTTTGCACCGGTAAGCTGCGATCCGTCGACGGCGTTGAGCTTGTCGCGAAACTCCTTTTGGGTTGCGAGGTCTTTCGCCCGCGCGTCCGCCGAGTAATCGGTTAACTCAGCATCAAACCGATGATCACCGAGCTCGGTCGCATCCTCAGGATTGGCCTGTAAATATTGCTCGATGTAATCGCCCGCAATTTTTTGAAACGCCTCGTCCTGGGTGCTGGCCTTTGCGTTCAACATCGACAGCGACAATACGACTCCGGCTGTGATGACGAATTTCATCCGACCTCAGCTCGGCGTGCCGCCGTGAAGAATCGGCTCGGTGGCGATCTCATCTGGGGTAAGCTGTGATTGCAAATAGATGCGCCCTTTGTAGAAGCAAGCGACGATCGTGAAAACGATAGCGGCCCCAAACATCAACCAGGTGAAGAAGGTAAAGTACTGATAGTCGCTGAGCTTATGCGCGGGGCCTGCACCCAAGATCCATTTATTCACGAGTCCGACGAAGAGTTCACCCGAGGCGACCGTGAGAAGCCACAGCGCCATCACGGAACTCTTCATCGTGTTCGGTGCCTGAGTATAGGAAAATTCCAAACCAGTGATCGACACCATCGCTTCACCAAGCGTGAGAACAATGTAGGCCAGAAATTGCCAATTAATGTGCGGTCTTAACCCTGCATCGATCCATCCTTGGATCATGACAATAACGACAAAAGAGAGGGCGGTGATAAAGAGGCCAATTCCGATTTTTCGCAACGGCGTGAGCGGAAAGACAGAGTTAATCAGCGGGTAGATCACATAATTTACCAGGGGGATAAAAATCAGGATCAAAATAGGGTTTGCGGTTTGCACCTGCGCGGCCAGCAAATTCAAACCCCATCCCGCCGAAACATGAAACGGCGAAAAGCCAATGTTGATCCACGGCAGCCAGGACACGTGCAGATCCATTTTCTCCGCTTGCAACGTCCATTCGGCGCCGTTGCTCATTCCCCACAATGCCCAAAAAACCAGAATGAAAACGTAGACCATCGCGATGCGGGCGAGGGTGATGAGACCTTCCTTACTGAAAGTTTCTTTCAGATACCCGAGGCCGGCCGGCGGCACATGCACCATCTTGCTGCGGCCACCCCAGAAAAACAAAGTGGCGATCAACATCGCGATACCAGGAATTCCAAATGCCCATCCAGGTCCGTACTTCGGATTGCCGAGAAGCCAGGGGCAAAGAAGCGAAGAAATGAAAGAGCCTGCGTTAATCGAGAAATAGAACCAGCCAAACATCTTTGAAAGCAGATGCTTGTTCGTTTCGCCGAACTGATCGCCAACGTTGGCCGATACGCACGGTTTAATACCGCCCGCGCCCAAACAAATCAGAAACAATCCTATCGCGAGCATCGTTCGCTGCCCAATCGCGATCCCCGAGGAAGTGGCCATGCAGGCCAGCGTGAGATTGCCCAGGCAGTAGACGATCGAGAGCGAAAGGATAGTCCAATATTTGCCCAGCCAGCCGTCGGCGATGACCGCGCCGAGAATGGGGAGAAAGTAAACGCCGAAAACGAAGTAATGCGTGTACATGTACGCCTCGTTGGAACTCATGGGCGCGAGCACACCGGATTGATTCAAGATGTAATGCGCCATGAAGACGGTCAGTACCGACTTCATGCCGTAATAAGAGAAACGCTCGGCCGCTTCGTTGCCGATGATGTACGGCACGCCCGGCGGCATGCCGGCGAGGTTCGGCGGCGAAGTCAGATATTTGTGTTCGGCCATGTGATCTTCTTTGCCTAATGAGCTTTGCGCGGACGTGATTCAGCGGGCTCTTGCGAGTTCATTTTGCGCGCCTGCGACCATTCTTTGGTCGGATCTGGCTGTTCACGTTGCACGTCGGGCATCTGACCGACCGGATGTTTCTCGCACGATATGCAAAACAGCAGCGATCCCAACGCAAACGCGATGACGCACTGCCGAGCGAGAAAAGCCATAATGCGCCGCACACTTATCAGCCTCTGGAGTCTAGTGCAAGAATGAAACCGCGGCCGTTGTAGCGGCGTTTGACTCGCTCGTCCCCGCTCGCTCGCTCTCACGAGCTGCCCGTCTGTGTCGCTCGCGTCCCTGCGGCTCCGCTGTGTCAAACGCCGGTGCGTCAGTCCACAAGGGGATTGAAAGACGCGAGCATGGAGTTACTATCAGACGCGGTGGCCCGCACAGACAAACAGAGCGCTTGGAGCGAAGTCTTCGCTCTGATTCTGCTTTTTGTAGGTACTTTGCTGTTTTTTGCGCTGATTTCCTACACGCCAAAAGATGTGCCATCCTCGGTTTGGTTCAGTCAGATTTCACCGGCAAACCATCCTGCGCAGAATTTCATCGGGCCAGTGGGCGCGATTCTCGCAGGAATTTGCTATCAGTTCATCGGGGCCGCCGCGTACCTTTTGGCGGCAATTTTGCTTGGATTCGGCGCGGCAAAACTGTTTCACCCGAGCTTGTGCGTGACGTCCCGTCTGGCGTGGATCATTCTTTTCATTGTTTCAGGCGCCTGTTTGTTTCACCTGCAACCGTGGTTCCTGCACGACTGGCAACGCGCCTTCAACATTCAGGGGCCGGGCGGCTGGGTCGGTTACTTTTTCGGCCGTCACATTTTTCGTTTCTGGATGGGAAAAGGCTCGATCATCGTCCTTGCGGGCATTTATCTAACAAGTTTGATTCTGATGACAGGACTGCGTCCGATTCATCTTGTTCGCGAGACGGTCGCGCTCATGCGACGCGTGAGTGTAAGCCTGCAGGAATGGCGATTGCGCCGCAGGCTGCGCAACTCCGATCTCAAGGGAAAACTGGCGATCAGTGAGCAGCAGCTCGCCAAGCAACGGCGAGTAATCGAAAAACAATTAAAAAAGAAAGGCGTGCCCACGGGCGAGTTGACTGGGTCGATGATTTCGCCTGAGGAACTGGCAAATCGGCCGAAACCAAAGGTCGTCGATACAACCGCATTGCCGAGCGAGCAGGAGACCCGCAGAAGACCGTCTCTCGCTGAATTGCGTGCGAGCGAACGGAAAGCAAGATCGGCGCCGAGTGTGATGACTCCAACTTGGACATCGGAAAATTATGCCCTGCCCGGAATGGATTTGCTGGACGAGCATAGTATGGAGGGGCGTGGCACGTCTGATCCGTCGGAGCTCCAGGACGTTCAACGAGTTTTGATAGAGACTTTGGGGCAATTCGGAATTGCCGTGGCACCGGGCGATATCACAAAAGGGCCGACTATTACCCGCTACGAAGTCTATCCGGCCAAAGGCGTTCGTGTGGACAAGATTGTAAGCCTCGAGCGGGACCTCGCTCGAGCCACGCGCGCCGAACGAATCAATATCCTCGCGCCGATTCCCGGAAAAGACACGGTGGGCATCGAACTGGCGAACAGCCGAAAAGTGACAGTAAAACTGCGTGAACTTTTGCAGTCATCCGACTGGGAAGAGGCAAAGGGACATGCCAAAATTCCGCTCGCGCTCGGGAAGGACGTTTACGGCAAAACGATCATTGCCGACCTCGCGCAAATGCCGCATCTGCTGGTTGCTGGTACCACTGGCAGCGGGAAGAGTGTTTGTATCAATGCACTGATCGCCAGCATGCTTTTTCGTTTCACGCCCGAAGAGCTGCGTCTGGTGATCGTTGACCCGAAGATGGTCGAACTTCAGTCGTATAGTTCGCTGCCGCATCTGGCGTTCCCGATAGTTGTCGATCCAAAAAAAGTGATGCTCGCCCTGCGCTGGCTGATCGATGAGATGGAGCGTCGTTACAGAATTTTTGCACGCGTTGGCGTACGCAACATCGTGGGTTTCAACGTGCGACCGAAGAAGCCAGTAGCCGCGGATGCTGACCGCGGCGACGAAGAGGAAGCTTCGGAAGGTCCAAGCTCAGCGCCCTCGACTACAAAGGATGAATTGCAAATTCCTGACAAGATGCCGTACGTCGTCGTCATCGTCGATGAATTGGCGGATTTGATGCAAACCGCGCCTGCGGACGTTGAAAGTGCCATTGCACGCATCACACAAATGGCTCGGGCGGCCGGTATTCACATCATTGTGGCAACACAAACTCCCCGCGCAGACGTCATCACGGGCGTGATCAAGGCGAATATTCCGAGCCGGATCGCGTTTCAGGTCGCTTCCAAGATCGACAGTCGCGTGATTCTTGATGAAAACGGAGCCGATCGATTACTCGGGCAGGGCGATATGCTTTATCTGCCGCCGAGTGCTTCGCGTCTCATTCGCGCACAGGGCGTTCTTGTTACGGATGATGAGATTCATCGAGTGGTCGAATTTGTTTCCGCGCAAAGCCCGCCGGCTTTTGATACGGCAATGCACGAGAAGCTCCAATCCACTGCCACGCCAGAGGAAGATGTGACAGATGAAGACGAAGAGTTAGTCGAAAAATGTCTGGAGATCATTCGACAAGAAAAACGCGCCTCCACTTCATTGCTGCAACGCCGGCTGCGGCTTGGCTACACCCGGGCTGCGCGCATCGTTGATATTCTGGAGCAGCGCGGTATTTTGGGTCCCGGCGAAGGCGCCAAACCGCGCGAGATTCTGGTCGATCTCGATGCTGCCGTTTAGCCGGCATTTTCGCGTAATGACGATAGAAGGACTCGGTAAAAAATTTCAGGAAGCGCGGCGCGCGAGAAATCTTACGCTCGATGAAGCCGCGCGGATGACAAAGATTCGCCCCGCGCGGCTCGCGGAAATTGAGGCGGATGATTTTTCTCAATTCCCCAGTCTTGCATACGCAAAAGGTTTTCTTCTCATCTACGGCAAATTTTTAGATGTCGACGTCACGCCATATCTGGACGCGTTTGAAGATTCCGAGCGCGTGACTGTGGATGGCTATTCGTACCTTCAGGAGCATCAGCCTCCGAAACCGGTCAGTGCGCCGGCTGTCCCACGCCGTCCCGTCGCTACCCGCGGTCGCGACCGGATCTCGCCGATGCCACTTATTGTCGGAATCGTGGTGTTAGTGATTGGCTTTTCTGTAATGAAATTACTTCTGAATGTGCGGCGACTTGCGCCGGCACACACAGACACCACCGCACAGGCGTCGCCTGGCGCATCGTCTGTTCCAGTCTCCAAGCCCGGACCGGCCGCAAGCGCGCCAGGTACTCTTGCATCTGCTCCGTCGGTCGCGCCAACGGTATCGACTGCGCCCACGGTTGCGCCAATAGCGATTGCAGCGGCGCCCGCGGCGCCCGCAGCGCCAGGTCAGCCGGAGGTGCGTCGTGCAAAGCCTGTGACTCGAGACGAACTGGCCAAAACACAAGAGACGTCGAATTCGCCGCAGTCAGAATCAGGCGAACAGAATCGCGTTGCTATTCGCCCACTTAAACGAACGTACGTCAGGGTCACTGTGGGTGATGAGAAGGGCAAGCCTGCGTTCGAGCGCTGGGTTTCGCCGACTGACGGCCCGGTTGAATTTCGCGGCAAGCACGTCTCGATTCGTGTTCTGGATCCTGACGCCGTTAAGATCACGAAAAACGGCAAGGCTCTGGAAGACGACGACGACGACGTGACGATCAATTAACGCCGGTCGTGAATTCGCGAGCTGTACCAGCGGCCGTTTCGGCTGCAAATGGAGAACCGATAACCCCGCGGCAACGCCGTACAAGGGTCGGCATGATCAGCCTCGGTTGCGCCAAAAATCTTGTCGACGCAGAGGTCATGTTGGGAAGCGTTTTACAACGAGGGATGGAAATCACATCGCGCCCGGAGGATGCCGATGTGCTGGTCGTTAACACCTGCGCGTTCATCGATTCAGCCAAGGAAGAATCAATCGAAGCCATCCTCGAAGCACATCAGCAACGCGGCTTAAATAGACGGGCAAATCAAAAACTGATCGTGAGCGGCTGCATGTCGCAGCGATTCGCGAAAGAGCTACGCCGGGAGATGCCGGAGGTGGATGCGTTTATTGGGCTCGATCAGGTGAGCGAGCTCGGGATGATTATCGAAGCAGTTTTGGAAAAGTGCTCAACGCTCAATGGAGAAAATGACGATGTCGATCTCGCATTCGCGGAAGCGCGGCCCATTTACATTCCCAATTATGGTACGCCGCGTTTCAGGCTTACACCGTCGCATCTTGCTTATGTAAAAATTGCCGAAGGCTGCAATCATCCATGCAGTTTTTGCGTGATTCCGCAAATGCGCGGCAAACATCGCAGCCGTCTTCCGGGATCTGTGCTGACTGAAATTCACGCGTTCGTCCAAGAAGGCGTGCGCGAGATCAACTTAATCAGCCAGGACACTACCTATTATGGGATGGATTTGTGGCATCACAAAGCGGGACCACGCCAGCCGGTTGACTCAACGCAAGGACCGACTCTTGCAGCGCTCCTTCGCGAGATTCAACAAATCGAGGGCGAATTCTGGGTGCGTCTGCTTTATACGCACCCGGCGCATTGGGGTGACGAACTAATCGAAACTATCGCAGAGTGCGACAAGGTCGCGCGCTACATCGATATTCCTCTGCAACACATCGATGACTCAGTGTTGCGACGAATGCGACGCGAAACATCGCGTACGCACATCGAGAATTTGATTCAGAAACTGCGTGATGGAATTCCCGGCGTTGCGTTGCGGACCACTTTCATCGTTGGATTCCCCGGAGAAACGGATGCGGAATTCGCGAGTCTCCTCGATTTCATTCAGCACGTTCGATTCGAAAGGCTGGGGATATTCAAGTATTCGCAGGAAGAAGGCTCTCGAGCGGCGAAAATGCCAGCACAGGTTCCTGCAAAAACTAAGAACGCACGTTACCGGAAGGCAATGTCGGTGCAGCAGCAGATTGCTTATGAAACTGCGCGCCAGAAAGTTGGAAATGAACTAAAATTGCTGGTCGATCAGCCGCACATTGCCCGAACCGAAGGAGATGCCCCCGATGTGGACGCGCGCGTTGTCTTATCCAACGCCGCGGCGGTCGGGTCGTTCGTTTCACGAAGGATCACTGGAACCCGGGGCTACGATCTTTTGGCGTAGGCCCGAGCTGGGCAAGCCGCCAGCGAAGGCCAAGTTAATCGTGACAAACTTACGGTCTGCGATCAAATTGTTCGGAGATCCAATTATTTCCCTCCATGGCAGATCCCAACGAACCACAAGAAGACGCCAGACATGAAAATGCGCGAGAAAGTACGAATCCAAATGCCGCTTCGTGATGATCGCGATTCTGCTTCGACCCAATTTTTCCGGCCGTCAAATCCTTCTGCTGCTCAGCTCACACCTGTGTCAGATTCCGTGCCTCTCGAGCCGAGAAAAGAGACGATGCGCATTTCACTTGTGGCTGCCTCAAGTCCGGTCGGAACTGAAATCAACACCCCTCAGCCGTTTGTCCCTACGCCAGATCTGGCATCGGGGAATCCTCTGGTTCCTGTTGCGCCTGCGAAAAAAAACCCAATGCTTTTGTGGTGGCTACTGCTGGGTATTTCCGCATTAATTTTGATTATTCAGATTTGGACTTATCTTTCTTAAAACCATGGAAAATTCTACCGTTATTAGTCTCGATGAATCCAATTTTGACCGCGAAGTCAACCAAGGCGACAAACCTGTGATTGTCGATTTTTGGGCGGAATGGTGCGGTCCCTGTAAAATGATTGCGCCGGTCCTGGACGAGATTGCGCGGGAGAAAGCCGACTCAATCAAGGTTGCGAAAGTGAACGTGGACCAAAATCAGAGTCTCTCCTTCAAGTACAATATTCGTGCGATCCCGGCTCTACTCTTTTTTAAGAACGGACAACTGCGCGATCAAGTGACGGGCGTTGCCAGCAAAAAAGATTTGGTCAGCCGAATCGACGCGCTCGGATAGAAAAATCCCAGCGTTAACGGCCTCAGCTCAAGACTAAAATTCTTTCTGTTACCTGAGTGCAGATGCAAGCCGGAGGAGGCTTTCTCGAATTTGCGCTGGCGTCCAGGCAGCAAAACCGAAAACAAACGCTGGCTTGAGCTTGGCTTGGATGCAATAAAATGATAGCGGCGATGGTTTGATTCCGATCTCTGACCGGACACGCGCGACCCTCGCGAAGTCTGTTTCGCGTCGAAGCCAGGCAACGAAGTTTAGTCCGGCTTCCGGAATCTGAAGAATGAAGTGCTCACCGAGCAATTTGTTGAATTCGTTGATGAAGAACTCTCTCCGATCAGCATAGAGTTGTCGCATCCGTCTGATGTGACTGAGGAAAAATCCCTCGGTGATGAAACGCGCGAGTGTAGCCTGATCAATTGCCGACGAGTGTTGATCCATCGTGCTCCGGATTTTGACCAATGAATCAACTAATTGCCCTGGTGCCACGATGTAGCCCAAACGCAGGGAGGGATAAAGAATCTTACTCAATGTCCCGGCGTAGATTACCCGGCTGGAATTGTCCATCCCCTGCAGGGCGGCGAGAGGCGGCCCAGTGAAGCGGAGCTCCGCGTAAAAATCGTCTTCGAAAATAAATGCATCGTGATTGCGCGCAAAATCGAGCAGGGCGGTCCTGCGCTCGAAGCTCATCGTCATTCCAAGTGGATATTGATGTGACGGGGTTACGTGGATGATTTTTGGCAGATTTTCCTTCGGCGATCGCGCGATCACAATCCCCTCATGATCTAGCGGCTTCGGGACCAATTTAGCGCCAGCTAAAATAAAGACTCTTCGGGCTTGGTGAAAACCGGGATCTTCAATCCACACGGGGTCGCCGGGATTCAGCAACGCCATCGCGCTGATTAGCATGGCTTGTTGCATTCCCCCGACGATCAAGACTTGATCGGGGTGACAGCGTGCCCCTCTAAAATCACAGAGGTACGCAGCAATCGCCTTACGCAGGTCAACGTCGCCGCGGCTCGATGCGTGCCGCAGCAAATGAGCCCCCCTTGTCGCGAGCACCTGCGCCCTGAGCCGTTCCCAAATGTGGATCGGAAATTCATCGACTGCGGGAAGTCCGGGAACCAGGGAGATGCCCGCTTCGGCGCCTAACGCCCCGAGGTCAAATTGTTCTCCAACGCGCTCGTCTGGAATTGCTCTCACACGGTCTGAAATGCGGGGCGGTCGGTTGACCGCTGGATACGCCTTCGGCTTGTCTGCGCTCAGGAAGGTCTCGGGAAGAGAGTGCGCCACAAATGTTCCCGAGCGCGACTTCGGCCGGAGATAACCTTCTGCGTGGAGCTTTGAAAACGCGAGATTCACCGTGAGTCTGGAGATTCCCAAGTCAATGGCCAAAGAGCGCGAGGAAGGTAGCCGTGACGCGCTATTGGCAAAGTTGCCTGACTTCAATTCGTCGCGAATCTGACGATAAAGCTGCAGGTGGAGCGGTTCTGAGGACGTGCGATCAAGTTGAATCATCTCGAACGCGATAATCGAATGTCGATGCCTCTTATTCAGGAGCGATTTTCTATCGGACATATCCCAAACCCCACGCCCTCTCCCGCGAACTAGTATTCAGTTTGCACGTGTTTTATTCAAAAACAATGTGATCACGTGTGCATCTACCAAAGGAAAAACTGGAATGCCCGCGACTTCCAACTAGGTATTGCCGTTCAACGCCATGCCAAAAAGCTTATCTTCAACTACGGTGGATTACGCGGAAGATGGTCTTTCGATACATCCCGAGCGGGTTGATTGGTTCGCATGCTTTCTGGGCGGCGTGGCGTCGGTAGCTCTCGGTGTTAACACGCAAACTGGCCTTATCGAACTTCGCCAACTGGGTCTTTTCTTTTGCGACATTCGCGTTTTAATCTTCTTATGTTTATTAAATCATTTCGGATTGGTTTGATTGGGTTGACTCTTTTTACTGTAAGCGCATGGGCTGCCAGTTCGCTTCTTCAAGGCGTTGTAAAGGATACTAACGGACTTCCGATGCAAGGCGCAGATATTCGGATCGAAACCCAAAATGGTGGGAAATTGCTTCAAACCGTCAAAACGGATGTAAACGGCCGTTACGTTTCAGGTGGTCTCCCAGCAGGCAACTACCGAGTCACGTTGGTTGTGGATGGCGCCGTCAAAACTGCAATCAACAATACAACGATCGAAGCAGGTGAGCGGACGCAACTGAATTTTGATCTGGCGAAAACATCGGCATCGCAGCCACCAAGAAAGGCAGAAAAAGGGAAACACTGGGTTTGGGTCCCGGCGTTCACCGGCAGTCGCCTGCCTGGTCGCTGGATCGAAATTAATGACAATGGAAGTTGGGCGGCGGAGGCCAGTGCCTTGAACATCGTGCGCGTTAGCGGCGAAGAACTGCAACGGACAGTTCATAGCGTAACTATCAAGCGGGGCCAGTAAGGTGCGAATCGGTCGACCCGCATTACCGTTGCCCTCTGAAAGTCAAATGAGAAGCCGGTGCTGCCATGTGGCGAAGCCATGCGCCCGGCGGGGGTCGAACCCACAACCTTTGGCTCCGGAGGCCAACGCTCTATCCAGTTGAGCTACGAGCGCGATGAGAATAGGAATTAGCCACAAATTCCGTAGATTTTCACAGATAATTTCTGCGTAGCCTCCTATTCGGAATCGGACTGTGCTCGACTTCTCGATCACCCTGAGCCGCACGAATTCGAGTTGCAAAATCAAGCTCCCCGAATGAGAGTGTCCGCCCGCAGTCGCGCGGTCGGCCAAACTTATGAATCGCATCATTGACGTCATCGAGAAAGAACAGCAAAAGGGCGATCTGAAGCCGTTTTCTGTCGGCGATAGCGTCCGCGTTCACACGCGGGTCGTAGAAGGCGACAAAGAAAGAGTTCAGATATTTGCCGGCGTGGTGATCGGCCGTAAAGGACGCGGCCTCAACGAAACATTCACTGTGCGCCGCATCTCATACGGGGAGGGCGTGGAGAGAGTATTTCCGCTTCATTCACCCCGGATCGCAAAAGTAGAAGTGGAGCAAAAAGGCCGCGCACGTCGCGCCAGACTAAATTATCTTCGCACTCGCAAGGGCAAGGAAGCGACAGCTGTGCGCGAGTAAGGCGAATTGTTTCGTCCACAGATTCACGCAGATTTCGAAGAGGGGAACTGCTGTAAAAAATTTCTGTGAAAATCTGCGAAATCTGCGGATAACTTCTGCCAATGTACCGGCGCTGCGGATTCCGTTACGAGAAAAAACTCCGCGCCCTCGGAGTCGCGCGCGTTGCTGGGATCGACGAAGCAGGCCGCGGTGCGTTGGCGGGTCCAGTCGTTGCGGCTGCAGTGATTCTCCCCGAAAAATTTCGTCATCGTCGCCTGAACGATTCCAAACAACTCGCGCCGGAATTGCGCGAGGAAATCTATTGCGAACTGGTCGCTAATCCCGAGCTCAGATGGACTGTCGGCATTGTTGATTCCATCGAGATCGATCGGATCAACATTTTGCGCGCGAGCCACCGCGCCATGCGCCTGGCGCTCGAAACCCTAATTGAGCCGCCCGAGCACGTCTTGATCGACGGGCTGCCTGTAATCCCTTTTCCACTTCCGCAGACGGCCATCGTCGACGGTGATTGCATCAGCCTGAGCATCGCTGCCGCCAGCGTGATCGCCAAGGTAACGCGCGACCGCATCATGCGTGACTTTTGTGCGCAGTTCCCCCAATATTGCTTCGGCCAGCACAAAGGTTACGGAACCGAACTGCATTTGGTGAAGCTTCATGAATTCGGCCCTTGCCCAATCCATCGCCGGTCTTTCGAGCCGGTGGCGCAACCACTTCTCGCGTTGGAGGAGCTCGATCAAATCGGGTCATCTTCGGCGCGGCGCGCGCGGCGAGAAGTTAGCGTGCCGCTACCTGAAGCGTAGCGGTTACAAAATCCTGTTGCGCAATTTCCGCGGCCGCAGCGGCGGTGAAATAGACGTTGTCTGTCGTGACAATGACACGCTGGTATTTGTGGAGGTGAAGACGCGCGCACGCGAAGACTTCGGTCGACCATTCGCAGCAGTAGATCGGGAGAAACAGAAACGAATCTCGCGCGGCGCGCTGGCCTGGCTGCGGATGCTCGACAACCCCGACATCCTTTTCCGATTCGATGTGGTGGAAGTGATCATCGCAGACGACGTCAAGCCACGAGTGGAACTGATTAGGAATGCATTTCCGCTTTCCAAGCCATATCTTTACTGATCTGGCAACTACCAGCGCTCGTTAGTTATCGACTTGCAATTGAACTCCTAACGCTTGGATAATTCGAAAACCTTGTGAACACGAAGATCAATCATCTCGCGGTTTGGATTCTAATCGTGGTTTATTTCCTCATTGGCTGGGGATGGTACGCCATCTTCGGCGAGAAGTGGCTTAATCTGCATGCGCGAACGATGACCGACATCGAGCGCACCCACAATGTCGGCGCCTACGTCCTTGCGTTTATTGCTTCGGTCGTCGTGAACTACACATTGGCGATGCTGATCTCGCGGCTGAACGCGACAAGCGCATTCTGCAGCCTCAAAATCGCGCTCGCCTGCTGGTTCGCGTTCTTGTTCATGGAATACGCGAGCATTTCTGTGTTCTCCGCCTTTGAAACGAACCCCTGGCCGCTCATTTGCATCGACATGGGCCGGCCCTTGCTCGGCTTCGCAATCAGCGGTCTCGTCCTCGGCGCCTGGCGCAAACGAACAGCTTAATAATCGACACCTATTCTATGCCTGACGAACCGATCCTCGTCGCACAATCGGAGGAAGCGATCTTTTTACTGCCTAAAATGGCGAACCGCCACGGCCTGATCGCAGGCGCTACGGGGACCGGAAAAACGGTCACGCTGCAAACGCTCGCGGAGAATTTTAGTGCGCGTGGCGTTAGCGGTTTTCATGGCCGACGTTAAGGGCGATCTTGCCGGCTTGAGCCAGCCGGGCGCAAACAATCCGAAAGTCGTCGAGCGGGCAAAGGAGCTTAAGATCGACAATTTCACCGGCGAAGCCTGCCCGGTCGTGTTCTGGGATGTGTTCGGTGAGCAAGGGCACCCTGTGCGCGCGACTGTGTCCGAGATGGGTCCGCTGCTGCTTGGGCGCTTACTCGAATTGAACGACACGCAGGAAGGCGTGCTCAATATGGTCTTCAAAATCGCAGACGAAAACGGCCTGCTCCTTCTCGATCTTAAGGGATCTGCGCTCGATGTTGCAGTACGTCGCCGACAATGCCGATCAATTCAAAACGCAATACGGCAATATCTCCGCCGCCAGCGCCGGAGCGATCCAGCGCAGTTTCCTCTCGCTCGAATCGCAGGGCGCCGACAGATTTTTTGGCGAGCCCGCGCTCAATCTCGATGATCTGATTCAAACGCAGAGCGGCAAAGGCGTGATCAACACCCTTGCTGCGGACAAGTTAATGCAAAAGTCGCCGAAGGTTTACACGACACTACTGCTTTGGATGCTATCGGAATTGTTCGAAAATCTTCCCGAAATAGGCGATCCGGAAAAACCGAAGCTCGTTTTTTTTTTCGACGAAGCGCATTTGCTCTTCACCGACCTCGCGCCGGCCGTCGAACAAAAGATCGAGCAAATGGGGCGACTGATTCGCTCCAAGGGCGTCGGCGTTTATTTCGTTAGCCAGAATCCGCTCGATATTCCCGAAGTCGTTCTCGGTCAGCTCGGGAATCGTGTGCAACACGCGTTGCGCGCGTTTACGCCGCGCGATCAGAAAGCGGTGAAAGCCGCTGCTGAAACATTTCGGCAAAATCCGAAACTAAAAATCGAGACAGTGCTTACCGAGCTCGCAGTCGGCGAAGCGCTCGTCTCCATGCTCAATGAAAACGGCAGTCCGCAAATTGTCGAGCGCGCAAAAATTGTTCCGCCTCGCAGTCAGGTGGGTGCGATCACACCTGATCAGCGAAAACAGATTATAGATTCGTCTATGCTTGCTGGTCATTATGAGAAAGCGGTCGATCGCGAATCGGCTTACGAAAAATTGCAGGCAAGGGCAGGGGACAAAGCGCAAACTGCCGACGCGCCACCCGTAGCTGCCAGCGCCGCAGCTCCCGAAGAAGGAAAGGGTTCGTTATTGGCTGAAGCTTTGGGAACTGTCACGGCAGCTTTCCAGCCAACTATCGGTCCGCGCGGCGCGATCCATGATTCGCTTGCGACTTCAATGACCAAGAGCGCGATGCGCGCTGCCAGCAGCCAAATTGGCCGGCAATTCGTTCGCGGAATCCTGGGAGGAATTCTCGGCGGCAGCGGGCGCCGAAGATAGCTGTAGCCACGGCCCTGCGGGCCGTCTCTGCACGTCGCATAGCGACGTGGCTACAAAAAATCGCCGGGTACGCTTCGCGCGATCCGGCGATTTGAGTCGTTCTTCGTTTATTGCTTCGGCGAAGCTGCAGGCTTAGCTGCTTCTTTCTTGGCTCCCTTGCCCGCCTTCACTTCCACGTCTGAGGCCGACATTATATAAGTAACGGTCACTTTCTCGCCAACCTTAAGATCTCCCGTGACTTTCGTATTGGCGTCACGATTGATTTCCCAGCGGTCTTTCCCCTTCTGGACCGCAATCATCGACTCATTCACTTCCAGCACTGGTCCCGTTACCTCGTAGGTTTTCGCACCCGCGGCAAAAGCTGCGCTACTGAGCGCTAGGCTCGCGGCGGCCAATAAACTGAGTGGTAATTTTATTTTCATGTGTGGGATTAGACACGTTCCAAATGGTTCTATTCAAGATTTTTGCGGACAATATTTGGGAGGGACGCGCGCTGTCGCGTCCCATCATCTGGCACGATAGAGACATCGTCCCTCCAAGTAATCTATTCACCTATGGCGTAGGACTAACAGCCGGCCTCTCTTTTTTTTGCGAACCGGGTGCTACGCTCGAAGTGACTGGAGCTACTGCTTCGGCAGCGGCTTTGAGTTTTGATAGGGGGCCTGCGTCAATCTTCGCCGCGCTCATCGTGTAGGTGATGGTCACCTTTGCGCCGACCTTTATTTCCCCACCGACCTTGGTCTGCGGATCGAGATCGATTTCCCATCGCTCCGCGCCCTTCTGAATGACGATCTTCGTCGGGGTGGTCTCGAGCACAGTTCCCGTGACTTCATGCGTCTTTGCGCCAGCGGCGAAGGCCGCGCTACAAAAA
>WNFY01001777.1_pt1 | contig 20471 bp, 8 predicted proteins | sample 5400091 | NCBI WGS metagenome assembly WNFY01 (sample SAMN13153364, study PRJNA577476) | soil metagenome | isolation source: 60 cm soil or saprolite under grassland replicate 1 | place: USA:California | collected 2016-06-15
GATTGACGGCGTCGAAGTGAACAGCCTCGCGTGGGGCGGTTCCGCGGTTATTACACCGAATGAGGAATCCGTCAAGGAAGTACAGATTCAGGCCAACCCTTATAGTGCGGAAAACGGGCGCAACAGCGGCGCGCAAGTGCTAGTCGTTTCGAAGAACGGTACAAACGATTTTCACGGCAGCGCTTTCTTCAAAATCCACCGGCCCGGACTGGACGCTTACCAATCCTGGAATGGACCCTTTCCTGGGGCAGTAGCTCCTTTCGGACACGTGCGTGACAGCAATCGGTTTAACCAGTTCGGCGGTAGCGTGGGCGGACCGGTTCTCAAGAATCGCCTCTTCTTCTTCTTTTCCTATGAGAGCAACCGGAATAACTCCATCGGCCAGGGAACAGGTTGGTATGTGGCTCCCCAACTTTTCACCAAGTTACAATCAACGGCACCAATCGCCTCCCAATACGCTGCGTTCCCGAAAGTTGGCGCAGTTTTCAGCCAGATCAATCCTGTAACGTGCGCCCAAGTAGGCTTGCCGGCCACGCAATGTACAACTATCACTGATTCTAGCGGGAAGCCTCTTGGCTTGGATGTTGGCTCACCGAGGACGGGCGCCACCGTGGGGACGCATGACCCCACGTTTGGCCAAGCGGGCACGCCTTTTGGAGTAGGTGGCGGCTTGGATGGCTCTCCTGACGTGTTCAACGTCACGACCGTCCTGCCGAATCAGCAGAGCGCTGCACAATACAGCGGCCGGCTGGATTACCAAGTCACGAATAAAGACCTGGTAGCCTATACGGTGTACTGGGTGCCAAACGACAGCACCTTCTTCAACGGGCCCGCACGTGCCTCCGATTTGTGGCACAGTGACCGCCTAAATTACGCTGGTTTTTTGCTGTGGGATCACACCATTTCTCCAGCCGTCCTCAACGAAGCGCGTTTCAACGTAACCCGCTGGTGGTTTGATGAGGTCAAGTCGAACCCTCAGGAGCCGTTTGGATTTCCGCAAGACAATATTAACGGGATCGGTCAGGTCGGTCTGGCGTGCTGCCCGGTGTTCGGCGCTCCTGGTCCCGGGGTCTTCTACCAAACCACTTACAATTTCCGCGACACCTTGACCAAGATACGCAACAGCCATTCGATCAAGTTTGGCACCGACATTTACAAGGAGCAGGACAACGATGTCACGCCCTGGGCAGGGATTCCAAACTATCAGTTTAACGACCTCTGGGACTTCGCGAACGACGCGCCAATCTCCGAGAGCACGAACTTCGATCCACGTTCGGGAAGACCCACTTCAAGCTATAAGCACATCCGCTCGAACATCTACGCCCTCTTTGTTCAGGACGACTATAAGTTTAAACCGAACCTCACACTCAACCTGGGGTTGCGGTGGGAGTATTTTGGTCCGCTTCATGACAAAAGGAACGATCTAAGCACTGTTATTCTCGGAAGCGGCTCGAGCGCCCTAACTGGACTGAGAGTCAGGGCTGGCGGGGACCTCTACAATTCCAGTTATCACAACTTTGGACCTCAGATCGGTTTTGCGTGGAGTCCCAAGGGCATTCTCAGCCACGAATTCAACAACAGATTCGTGCTGCGCGGCGGGTTTGGCATTGCCTACAACCGCATGCAAGAGGCCATCACGCTAAACGGGCGCTTTAACCCGCCTTTGCAGACGAACCTCTTTCTGACAAATGCCGCAAACTGCGGGACAAGCGGCAACCCCCCATGCAAGATCCTATATGCTTTGGCGGACACACCGCATAATATTTACGGCTACCCATCAAACCCTGTCGCTGTCGAGACCTTCGACACCACGACTGGGCTCCCTACCTGTGCGCCGGCGACTTGCGCGGCGGTCAACCTGACGGCATTCGACCGGAACCTGCCTACGCCGATTGTTTACCGCTACTCGCTGGAGGGCCAGTACGACCTTGGCCACAAGTGGGTAGCCACCGTTGGATACCAGGGCAGCCAGAGCCGCCACTTTACCCGGCAAATCGTTAACCTCGACTGGCTTTACTTTCCAAATCTGAATCCGGCCGTGCAAAACGTCGATGACTACACCAATGACGCCAACGGCCATTACGGTGCCCTGGTCACGCAGATCAACCATCAGTTCGCAACGAACTTTCAGATCGACGCACAGTACACGTATAGTTCGTGCATGGATCACGGTTCGCAGGACTACTACGCTGACCCCTTTCCCTTTAACGTTAGGTCCTCAAATGGCCACTGCGACTTCGATGCAACCCATTTCTTCAAGGCTTTCGGTATCTGGTCTCCCCGCATTTTCCAGGGAGCACATGACTGGAGAGAAAAGGTCCTTGGTGGCTGGCAGCTCAGCGGCATCTACACGTACCATACCGGGTTCCCTTTTACGCCTTTTTACGGCGTAAACGTCGTTTATCCAGCCGGGTCCAACATAGGTGGCTGCAGCCTGATCTATCCCAACAGTGGATTCTGCAATACCGAACCAGCGGCCTATACGGGCGGAGCAGGGAGCAACTACAGCAACGCCACCTTCGAGAAGCAGTATGGGAACTTCTCGCAATTGGCCGCGAATCCCAATGCCTACTTCACGCTCCCCACGTTGTCAGCGACCGGCCTGCCGCCAACTCCCGGTCTACAACGCAACATCTTCCGTGGGCCGCGCTATCATGACTTCGACTTCACACTAGGCAAGGACTTTGGTTTGCCTTCCATAAAGGTCCTGGGCGAAAACGCTAAGTTCTCAATTCGCGCCAACTTCTACAACTTGTTTAATACGCTGAATCTGTCGCCTTTGGGTTCTCAGCAGTTCCTGGGCAACATCACTCTGAACGCGACTACAAACACGATCACCTCATTCACTCCGAATACAGGATTTGGCCAGGCTCAGGGTGCACTTGGCGCTCGTGTGGTCGAGTTCCAGCTACGTTTTAGCTTCTAGCTCGTCGAGCCGGAGGCGCGGTTTTCTGCCGCGCCTCCTTTTCACAACGCAAGAAGCAGCCAATGAGCACTCGGGTCCACCACCGTTGGCCGCTTTTCTATTACACTTATGGTGTGCGCAAGTCCCCTTTCCATTCCGTGCGCCCTAGCAGCTTGTTGAAAAGACCCCTGACACTGTCATTCCGAGGAGCGAAGCGGCGAGGAATCTGCTGCGTCTTAGTTCATTCGCTGATACTCCTTTCCGGCGGCGCATCAGCGCAGACAAAGCCGTCCTCGAACAGCTTTGACTCTCTGTCTCAGCGAGCTGCGACCGCCCGTGATGCCGACCGCCTCGACGAAGCCGCGCGTCTGTACAAGCAAGCCCTTGCCCTTCGCCCCCAATGGGCGGAAGGCTGGTGGTCGCTGGGCACCCTCGAGTACGACCAGGACCATCACGCAAACGCAGCGCAAGCCTTCGAAAAACTGATCGCCCTGGACCCCCGTAAGGGCACGGCCCACGCTATGCTCGGGTTGTGCCAATTCGAGCTGCACAACGATGAACCGGCGCTGAAAAACTTGCTGGATGCGGAGCGGCTGGGCATTGTCAAGGACGAGCAATTGCGAAAGGTGGCGCTGTATCACCTGGGCGTGCTGCAGTTGCGGACGCGAAAATTTGGCGATGCAAAGGAAACCCTGGATCAATTGGCGAAAGATGGAGTTAGGACGAAGGAATTGATCACGGCGCTGGGCCTGTCGGCACTCCTGGTGAAGCCTCAAGAAGCTAGCCCTGAGGGCACTGCTGGCGCCGGTGTGATTGAGCGAGCGGGAGAGGCTGAGGCCCTGTTGGCGGCGAAGGATTTCGGACAAGCGAAACAAAGGTATGCCCAACTGACAGGTGAATTCCCGGACTATCCGAATTTGCATTTCGCCTTTGGAAGATTGCTGCTGGAAACGCATGAGACTGACGAAGCCGTCGAGGAGTTTCAGCGCGAGTTGAAACGCGATCCGCGAAATGTAAATTCGCTTTTGGAAATTGCAGCTGTGCGCTACCAGCTCGATTCCGCGGACGGCGTAAAGTATGCCCGGCAGGCAGTGAAACTCGACCCACAACGCCCTTTTGGACACTACCTGCTGGGCCTCCTCTACTTGGACACCCAGAATTTCTCCGGCGCCATTTCAGAATTGGAAACTGCGAAACGTTCCCATCCCAATGTCCCTGAAGTTTATTTCGCTCTGGGAAACGCTTACGCGAAGGCCGGTCGCAAGCAGGACGCCGTTCGCGCCCGCGCTACCTTCAGGCGCCTGAGTGCGCAAAATAAAAGCGAGCAGACGGACACCGCCTATGGGGATCAGCCTTTGGGTTTGACCAAGAAACAGCTCGGCACCGGCGCCCCTCCAAAGCCTCCCAACCTGTAGCTCAGGCCTTTAGGCCTGAGGAATGCAAGACGCACACTCCGCCAGTTGCTAAGAATTGTTCAAACGCCCCGGAAACTGCCCAAACAAATAATCCAAGTTGTCGGCCCGGGAATACGGCTCTCTATCCCGAAGCAAACAAACCACTTATCTTTTCCTTGACAAATGTTACTGACATGTTATAATATCGACTGTGAATAGGGTGCCCCATCTCCGACAGCCACGTCCTTGCCCGCCCCGCCTTGCGGCCAATTCCCCGCAAAACGCGGAACTTTTCCACCTAACTTCTTTCCCTTCAAACTCTTCCGGACTCTTTTGCACTCTCCAAAATCATATCCCGTTTATTCTCAGCAAGTTCCGGACTCTTTCACGAAAACACCAGGGGTGGGCACCCCCTACTTCACGGCCACAGACCATCGATCGCAGGCCCTTCGTTTCCTTGCTTCGTTACCTCCTTACTTCCTCACGGGCCACAGGCACAGATCACGTCGAGCGAAAACCCGCTTTCTGCATGGCGGCTTGCGCCTCGGGATTCTTCATAAACGAATTCCACACGAAGCTGCTGCGGTGATTTTCCGCCATCAGCATGGTGATGCCGAGATCGATTCCCAGCACGTCCGCGTCATACCAGCCCGTCAGCGGATTAAAGGCGTCCACAAAGCTGTATTTGGTCCACACCTTGTCCCGGTAGCGCCCGCGAAGGTTCCGCAGCACGCGCATGCAATCCTCGAACAAGAACGGCAGCGAGCCGCCGGTTGCGCACGGCACGATGCTTCCGTCGACCGGCCCAAGCGGCCCGCCTTGAACCGACGGCCCGCCCCATGCCGTGTAGCCCTTCACGTAATCAGAAGCGCTGATTCCCCAGAGATTTTCGTCATAATCGGGAAAACGTTCGTGCAGGGACAAGCAGAAAAGCTTGTGAGCCTTGGTTGCCTTCACGGAATTCTCAAAATAATCTGCGTAGGCGTCCCGCTTATTCCGGAAATCAAACCATGCCTGTGAATACTGATGTGTGAAAATCGGATCGTCACCGGAGATGTATTCGATCCCCTGGTATGTGATCTTCGGGCGCGTCCAGGCGTTCCAGGAACTCGGTGGCACCGGATGTGTTGGCGAACCGATCGCCAGCAGGTAGATCATCATCAGTTCGCAGTAGTGCTCCCAGCGAGCGTCCAGAAAACCCGATTCAGGATGCCAGCCCATCGAAAAGGTTTTGCCGCCATTCAGCATCCATGGCCAATCCACGCGTTCGTATATTTTCGTGGCAAGGTCTTTGATCTCCTGGTCGGCAAAGTATTGCCGCGCTGTCAGCACACCGCAATACAGAAGTGAAGAATCAATCGAGGAAAGCTCGCACTTCTCCCAGCGCTGCCCGGTCTCCATGTGAATGAAGTGAAAGAAGAATCCATGCTCGTTCGGCAACTCGTTGGCGAGAAACCGCAACGTCCTGCGCACACGTTCGAGAATCTCAGGAGCCTTCCCGTAGCCGCGCCGGTCGCCGATGCACAAGCTGGTCAGGCCAAATCCTGTTGCGGCGATACTGGACATCATTCGAGAATCGTTGCCATTGGCAAGGGCACGATCTTTTACCTGGCCCGTTTTTTGGCTCGCTTCATTCCAGAAGAAATTGAAAGCAGCGCGCTGAATCTCATCGAGAAGCTGCTCATCGGTCCCCTCGTATGGCGCGCCTGCGGGCTCTACAAAAGACGTTGCGGCCCGCTTTCCACAGCCAGTCAGTGCCGCAAGCGGCGAAGCGAGCAGACCTAACCCACAGATCCTCATGACTTCTCTTCGGGATAGAAAACGGTCGACAGTCACTTGCGGATCCTCGCTTACTTCGTAATTTGAAGTGTCGCTTCGGAACCACGGCTCGAGTCCGGGCTTACCCAAAGAGTGACACCCGCGGGTTCAACAGCGAACTTGTTTTGATCGTTCCAAAAAGCGAAAGCTTCAGCTCCGAGCGCGAACGTCACTTTTCTCGTCTCGCCGGGAGCAAGCGTGATCCGCTGGAATCCGCTCAGTGCCCGAACCGGTTGCGCGACGCTTGTTCCGCGCAACTGCACGTAAAGCTGGACCGTTTCCTCTCCCGCCCGTATCCCCGTGTTCGTGATCTCCGCGTTGACGATCATGGCTCTACCCGCGGCCCGCTCGCCGCCGTGAAGCTCATCATTCAGTGCCTTCGCACTCAGTCGCGTCTTATCAACCTGGAGATTTCCGTAACGATAGTCCGTGTACGACAGCCCATACCCGAACGGGAACTGCGGGCTATTTTGTTCGTCGACGTACCGCGAAACGTATTTCTCAACACCGGTTTTTGGCGGATGAGTCAAGTCAATGTTGCCCGCCGGTCGCCCCGTATTCAGCGCATCGTAATATAAAGGTTCCTGTCCGACGCTCCGCGGCCAGCTCACCACCAGCTTCCCGCTCGGATTCGCCTCGCCAAAAATAGTGCGCACCAGGGCAGGTCCCGCTTGCACGCCTGGAAACCACGCGGCCAGAACCGCGGGCACATGTTCAAATGCCCACGGAAGGGTTAGCGGACGCCCACTGAAGAGCAGCAATACGACTGGCTTTCCAGTCGCCACGATTTTTTCCAGAAGTTGCTGTTGACGCCCCGGCAGGCCGAGATGCGCTCGCGACGCGGCCTCACCAGTCATCTCAGGTGCACTTTCTCCCAAGGCGAGTATCACGGCGTCGGATTGTTCTGCTGTCTTCAAGGCCTCGGCTAATTGCTCATCCGATCCGCCGATGATCTCGGTTCCCTTTGCGTAACGAACGCGATCTCCACCGACACGTTGCGTGAGAGCCGTTCGAAGCGTGATGACGTCCTCGGGCCGGCCTTGCCCGGCCCAGGAACCCAGCATGTCGTAGGGATCATCGGCCAGCGGCCCTACCAGCGCAATCGTTCTCGTTTCGTTGGAAAGCGGCAAGACCGGCGCGCCGCCCGAAAAGTTTGCATTCTTCAGCAGCACGAAGGATCGCTCAGCTGCGGTGCGCGCCAAGGAAAGACTATCCGGCTGAAGCATCGCGCCTGCTTCGCGTGTCTCGTCTGCATAGGGATGTTCAAAGAGGCCCAGCGCGAATTTTACGCGCAACACACGCCGAACGGCCTCGTCAACCGCCGCCTCCGGCACTTCGCCGGAGCGCACGAGGTGCGCTAGGTTTTCATGGTAGAGACTGCTGGCCATATCCAGATCCACCCCGGCCAGAAAAGCTTTGCGCGCCGCCGCCGCACCGTCATTCGCGATTCCATGTGCAACGAGTTCTGCGACAGACGTCCAATCGCTATCCACCAGCCCTTCGAATCCCCACTCCTTTCGCAGAATCTGCTTCAAGGTCAAGGGATTTGCGGAGGCGGGCACGCCATTCAGCGAATTGAACGCACTCATGAGTGTGGCGGCGCCTGCATCCACCGCCGCGTGGAACGGCGGCAAATAAAATTGCCGCAACGTGTGTTCGGAAAGTTCCACCGTATTGTAGTCGCGGCCGCCTTCTGCAGCGCCGTAACCCACATAATGTTTCGGGCACGCCGCAACGCTGTCCGTCGCATCTAGACGGGCACCCTGATAGCCGCGTACATACGCGCGAGCCAGCGCTGCGCCGAGATAAGGATCTTCCCCAGATCCTTCCGCCATTCTTCCCCAGCGCGCATCTCTCGCGATGTCGACCATCGGGGAGAATGTCCAGCGGATACCACTCGCAGAAGCTTCGCGCGCGGCGACGCGTGCGGTTCGTTCAATCAATTCGGGATCCCAGCTAGATGCCAGACCTAACGGGATAGGAAACTCCGTTCGAAATCCGTGAATCACGTCAAGACCAAAGAGTAGAGGAATGTGCGATCTGGACTGCTCCACTGCAATCCTTTGGTAGGCATTCATGTTGCGCGCGGTCGTAATGTTGACGAGTGCCCCGACTTCCCCCTTCCGGATCATGTCGTCATAATTCGTCCGTCCAGTACCGGGGCCCGTCAGTTGACCAGCTGAGTATTGAACCAGCTGGCCGACCTTTTCCTCGAGCGTCATCTTTTGCAGGAGTGCTTCAACCTTTTTCTCGGAGCCTGCATCGCTCAGACTTGAACGAACAGCGGCGGTGCTGGGTACCGAGGCGGGAAACTTGGTTTGCGCCGGAGCCGGCTGACAACACATCAACGCGCCGGCGACAACTGCGGAGCGAAGCAACAGGGTAATCACGATTTAGACACTCCAGTTTTTCTAGCACGCCCCAAAACCAACCCCTTTTGAAAGTCTTGAATCGTCAACAGCCAGATCGGTCGAAACAAAGGTCAGACACGCCCGTTCGAGATTCCGACGGTAACTAGCGTTGTAACAATTAAACCTCTTCTCCGGGCAATGACCTTCAAGTGGGTCCAGGGACGTCTCATGAGGCGTCCGACCTCGACTTCGAACATAGCATGCTAAACCGATTTAGGTCGCGTTTCAAGGAATTGAAACACGCGTATCCCAGGCTTGTGTCAAGGCCAGCTTGGGGCTTGCCCCGGTTCGGTCCATCATGCGAGACTACTTAGCAAGACATCTTATGCCTCGATCGAAATCTCCCCTGGCCTTTAAGGTGCGAAAACCCGCCAGGGAAAGCGTTAGTTTGAAGTCTCTCGCAGAACATCTGGGACTCTCGAAGACGGCCGTCTCTCTCGTGATGAACGGCGTTCCAGCTGCTAAATCGATTCCCTTGCGCACGCAGGAATTGATCCGTGCGGCTGCCCGAGAGCTGAATTACAGGCCGAATCACCTCGCCAGGTCGCTTCGACAACAGCGGAGTTACACCATCGGCGTGGTTGTGCCGGAAATCAGTGAAGGGTACGCAGCGCTGGTCATGTCCGGAATTGAAGATCATCTGCTCCAGGAGGGCTATTTCTACTTTGTGGTCAGTCACCGTCATCGAAATGAGCTCATCGAAGAATATCCTCTCCTTTTGCAGCAACGCGCGGTGGAAGGTCTGATCGCGGTGGATACTGCTCTTTCTGAAGGAGTGCAGGTCCCGGTCGTAGCGGTCTCCGGCCACCGGGATCTACCCGGCGTGACAAACATCGTTCTCAATCACGCACGCGCCGCAACTCTTGCGCTGGAACATCTTATGAAGCTCGGACACCGGCAGATCGCCTTCATCAAGGGGCAGGAATTCAGCTCCGATACCGCCGTGCGCTGGGATTCAGTATGCGGGTCCGCTGCAGAGCTGGGCATCCAGATCAATAATCGGTTAGTGGCGCAACTTGAGGGCGAATCGTCCTCACCCGAACTCGGATACCTGGTCACGCAGAAACTACTCGCCTCGGGCGAGCCATTCACGGGTCTGTTTGCGTTCAATGACATCTCGGCGATCGGCGCAACTCAGGCCTTGCGTGAAGCAGGCCGAAGCATACCGGAGGACGTTTCCGTAGTCGGCTTCGACGACATTCAAAGCGCCGCGTTTCAGAACCCCGGCCTAACGACCGTCAAGCAGCCGCTCCGTCAGATGGGCGTCCTTGCCGCTGAGACCGTTTTGCAGCGCATTAACGCTCCGGTGAAGCACCCCTATCCCAAAGAAATCATCGTCGAACCGGACTTCGTAGTTCGGGGGAGCACGGCACCCGCACCGCGAAGCGGTCCGGTGAAGTAACACGATTGGGGCGAGGTTGACGACAACTCAACAAGATCCTTGGGACAGACTAGGACCAATACGTTGCATCCCTCACAGAACACTATTCGCCTGCACCACGTTTCCCAATTTTGTTTGAGTTTCGCTCGCCAACCGAGACCGATTGTAGCTACGAGTCCCCACGAGCGAATTTTGCCCAAAGAATTTATCTCACTATAGGGGTTCACCCCAAAAGTTGGGAACAAGTCGGGAACAGAATGGGAACAAATCACCAAAGAACAGAGATGAAATGGGCAGAACATCATGTACGTAGGTCATTTAGAAGCAAAGACGGGCCTATTTAAAATTGGGCTCATAACCCGAAGGTCGTCAGTTCAAATCTGACCCCCGCAACCAAATTCTTAGTCGATAAGAAACGGCTTAGAGGATGCTCCCTCTAAGCCGTTTCGCTTTGGCGTTCCGCCCAGTCGGGGACGTTCTTGAGCGGGCCTGGCTCGAGAGGGCCTCGTCGATGCGCTCCGCCAGCCGAATCTAACATCAGCAGGTCAGTCCGCTCGCAGCGCTTGCATGACGTCGATGCGCGCGGCGCGCGCTGCCGGCAGCGCCGATGCGATGGCGGCGGCGGCCAACAGCACGAACGCAGAGATGACCACGGGCAAAGCGCCCGGCATCTTGACGTCCAGGAAAACGCTGCCTGCAAAGCGAGCGAGCAGGTAGCCACCGGCGGCGCCGGCGACGACGCCAGCGACGGCCATTACGGCTCCTTCGGCGATTACTCCGGCCAGGAGGCGCTTCGGCGGCGAACCGAGCGCGAGGCGAATGCCGAATTCACGCGTGCGGGCGCTGACGGAGAAGGCGAGAACGCCAGCGACGCCGACCAAGGCAATGGCAAGAGCGACGGCCGCAAAGACACCGAACACGACGGTGTTGAGACGATCCGGAGTGAGGACTTCGGCGCGGATGTCTTCTAGAGTGGCGGCATGCTCGACGGGCTGTTCGGCAGACATGTCGCGAATCATGCGCGTGACCGGGGTAACGAGTGAATAAGGATTTACGCTGGTGTGAATAAAGAGGCGGCCGCCAAACATGGGACCCTCTTCAAAGGTGCTATAGACGGTGAGGGCGGGTCCAGGAACGACGTGTTCATCGTCAATATCGGCGGTGACGCCGATGATGCGGTGCGGCGCGGCGCTAAAGCCGGGGATGAATTTCAACACAGGATCCGTCCAGAAAACATGGCGATTGAGGGCATCCTGATTGGGGAACATGCGCTTGGCGAGCGTTTCGCTGACGATGACGACGGGCTCCTTGCTTTGGCCATCAAGCGCGTTGAAATCGCGTCCAGCAACGATGGGAACGCCGAGGGCGGCAAAAAAGCCGGGAGAGATGACGCGCATCTGCGCGCGAGGATCCTCTTCGCCGGGGGGACGGACGTGACCGTCTGCAGAGAATTGCAGGCCGGGACCGAAAGTGCCGGCATCCCGCCAGGGAGCAACCATGCCGAAAGCGGTCTTGTTTACGCCTGGTAGAGCATCAACGCGACGGATCGATTCCTTGTAGAAATCGACGACTTGCTGAGGGGTCTTCCCGTAGGACATAGCGGGAACGTTGATGGCGAGGACGTGGCGCGTGTCGAGACCCGTCTGCGCAGTCTGCAGGGCGATGAGCGTTTTGAGAAGCATGCTGGCGCCGGCTAACAACATGAAGGAGGCTGCGATTTGCGTGACGGCAAAGATGCGAAGGCGGCGATTCGTGCTGCCGGTGATGCGGACTCCGCCGCTGGTCAGGCCGGGAGTTTGCGAGGTATTGGCAGTTGGAAGATGCGGAACATAAGCCAGGAGTACAGCGGCGATGAGAGCGAGTAAGGCGCCGACCCAAAGCATGCTGGAGTCTACGGTGAGGTCGAGAGCGCGGACGGAGAAGCGAGAAGCGTAGCGAGCAAGCACGGCGAGGAGCGGTTGTGCACTGATTACGCCGAGAGTGGCGCCAGCGACGCAAAGAATGAGACTCTCGGCCAGCAAAGTGCGGCGCAGTGCGCCAGCGCCCGCGCCCAGAGCCGCGCGGATAGCGAGCTCGCCCTCACGGCGGACGGTGCGCGCGAGGATCAGATTGGCGACGTTGGAGCAAGCGATGATAAACACGAGGCCGGAGGCGGCAAGAAGAACGAGGAGAACGGTTCGAGCACCGGAAGTGATTTGCTCACGGAGGAGTTTGGCGTCGATTTGGAAATGCGCTTGGGGCGAATAGGCGTCGGGATGATCCTTGATCATCGCGCCGTAGACGGTGCGAAGTTCGGTGCGGGCTTGATCAAGAGTGACGCCGGTGGCGAGGCGGCCGAAGAGTTCGGTCATGTGATGGACGCGCCCGTTCTGCATGGTCGCGGACAGATGATGGGGGCTGGTGACAATGTTGGCAATGATTTCGGTATCCGCGGGATATGGGATAGAGGGTTCGAGGACGCCGATGATAGTGGCAGATCGATCGCCGAAGCCGCTGCCGAGGCGAACGGCCTTACGGATGACTGAAGGATCACTCTTGAAAGTGGTGGACCAGAAACGATAGGTCAAGACGACGACGCCAGCGGCTTTAGGACCGTCGTCTTGCGGGCCGACGAGACGGCCGAGGACGGGATGGAGGCCCACCACGTCAAAATAGGAGCCGTCGACGACCCCGGCGCGAACTTCCCGGGGCTCGCCGAGGCCAATCATGGTGAAACCGACGGTGGAGAACTCGCCGAAGGAGCTGAGTGTTTTGACGCCCGCGCGCAGGTCCTGAATTTCCGGCACGGAGAATGGGACCTCCCCAGGGCTGATACCAGGCGCGCTTTGTTGGATATAAATGAGGCGGTTCTCGTCGCGGTTGACCAGCGGCCGCAGCAGCACGCCGCGCACCAGGCTAAAGATGGCGGCGTTGGCGCCAATGCCCAGCGCCAGCGTGATGACCACAACAGACGTAAACCCCGGTGATTTGCGGAGCTGGCGTAGAGCAAAGCGGAGGTCGTTCATGTCGATGCGAAGTTAAGGTTTCATTCTGCGCGAAAAGCGACGACCGGGTTGACGCGCGACGCACGGTGCGCGGGAATCCATGATGCAAAAAGAGTTGCGCCAAAAAGAAGGAGGCCGACTCCGAGATAAATCTTTGGATCAACGCCGCTGACTTCAAACAGCACACTTTGCAACGCCCGCGACAGCGCAAAGGCGCTGAACAGACCAATCGCCGACCCAATCAAAAGCAAGTGCATCCCGTGCGAAAGAACAAGTGCGCGGATCTGGGCCGGACGGGCGCCGAGAGCGAGACGAATGCCGATTTCGCGGACACGCTTGAGCGTTGTGTAAGCGAGCAGCCCATATACACCGACCGTGGCTAGCAGAAGCGCGAGACCGGCGAAGATCGAGAAAAGAAAACTGAGGAGACGTTGTGTGCCCCACGTTTCGTGCACACGATCGATCATTGGGCGAGCGTCGAACACAGGTTGCGAAGGATCAATCGAGGTGACGATGTCGTGAATCGATTTGCTAAGCGACACGGCATTCAGATTCGAACGAACGAATAAATCCAGGGTGGTTCGTTGCGCCTGAGCCATCGAACAATAAATCACTGGCAACGGTGCCATCTCATCGATGGCGTGAAAGCGCATTCGCGCAACGACACCGACGATCTCCGACATGACGTAACCTTCTTCGTCGTTTCCGGCGTCAACCGAGAGACGTTTGCCGATCGGGTCTTCACCCGGGAAGAATTGTTCCGCCGTTGCCTGATCGATGATGACTACGCGCGGCGAATCTTTTGTGTCGCGTTCGTTGAAAGTGCGGCCGCGCAGAAGTGGGACCTTAAACGTCGCAAAGTAATTGCCGGTGATCACTTCGAGATCCGCCGAGGGCAGGTTGCTGGGCGACGGCGTGGGCACACCTTCACGAACGAATCCGGTTTGCCAGCCACCCATCAAAGGCGAATTGGAGCCGATGGTGGCACTTTGAACGCCGGGAAGCGCACTTACTCTATCGAGCAGCGCTTTGGTAAATGTGCCGATTTTCTCGCGGCTTGAATAAGTTTTCCACGGCAACTCCAACCGAGCGCTAAAGAGACCACGCGGCTCGTAACCAAGCTGAAGCGCCTGCATTTTCGAAAAGCTTTTCAGAACGAGGCCGGCTGCGACGAGCAATGTCAGAGTAAGCGCAATCTCGCTGATAACGAGCCAATCACGCGCGCGTTTGGCCGACGGTGGATCGCCGCTCCCGGCCGAGCCTGCCTTCAATGCGAGCTGAAAGTTAGCGTGTGAAGCTTGCCATGCCGGCCACAATCCGAAAATCACTGCGGTCAGTGACGCGATCAGGAATGTGAAACCGAGGACCGACAGATCGAATGAAATTTGCTGGAATCGAGAAACACCTTCGGGCCCTAAAGCGATGAGGGCGTCGCGTAACCAGACAGCAATGAAAAATCCGAGCGCCCCACCAAGTATCGCGACCAGAAAACTTTCGAGCAGAAGCTTGCGAATAATTTGCCCGCGAGTAGCGCCAACTGCGGCGTAAATCGCAAACTCTTTCGCCCGCGCGGCGCCCCGTGCTGCAAATAAGTTCGCCAGGTTCGCGCAGGCGATGAGCAAAACCAATCCGACCGCGCCGAGGAGCAGTGCGAGATTGGTTCTGTATTTGCCAACGAGATTTTCGAGTAGCGGTGTGACCACCGCGTAGACTTTTTCGTTTGTGTCCGGATACGTTTTCTCCAAACGCGCGGCGATGCTTTTCATTTCCATGCGCGCTTGATCGACAGTCACGCCAGCTTTGAGTTTGCCCCAAACAAAAATCATCGGGTGATGGGAACGATCCATCCAAGCCGGGTTATTGCTTCGCCGCATCAATGAAAACCAAGCGTCGCTGTCCTGCGGCGACGTCATCTGCGGCGGCATCACACCAATGATGGTAAAATTTTGATCGTGCAGGTTAATCGAGCGACCAATTACGCCGCGGTCGCGATTGAATGCATGCTGCCAGAGACGATCGCTAATCACGACCACTGGTGGCGCGCCAACTTGATCTTCATCTTCAGCGAAAGTGCGACCAAGTTCCGGCGGCACACTGATAACATTGAAAAAATTCCGAGTGACTGAAGCGCAAGACACGCGCTCGGGGTCGCGACCAGGAATACCGCTAAGATTTCGCGACTCCTTGTGGGTGGCGGCGAGATGTTCAAAAACCGTATTATCATTTCGCCAGTCGAAATAATCAGGCAGCGCGACCGAATAATCCTGGCCGGGGCCGGACGACTCGTTTAACACCATGATCCTGTCGGCGTCTGGATACGGCAGAGGTCGAAGCAGAACCGCATTGACGATGCTGAAGATGGCGGTGTTGGCGCCGATACCGAGCGCCAGCGTAAGGACGGCGACAAGTGTGAATCCCGGCGACTTGCGAAGTTGGCGCAGAGCGAACGTCAGATTATTCATATCATTCGGCACGTAGCGCGATTACTGGATCAACGCTCAACGCGCGGCGCGCGGGCAGGAGACAGGCGATCAAAGCTATTGAGACAAGCAGCAGCGAAATGGAAAGAAACGTCACCGGATCGGTTGCGTTCACCTCGAACAGCAAACCGGCTAGTAATCGCGTAAGTCCCCACGCGGCAGCAAGACCGATAGCGACGCCTAACAACGTCAGTTTTGCGCCGTGGCCAAGGATGAGTTGCAGCACGTGAATACGCTGCGCGCCCAATGCCACGCGAACTCCGATCTCGGCTGTTCGTTGCGAGACCGAATAAGCCATTACGCCGTAGAGTCCCAGCGCAGCGAGCAGCAGACCGGATGCAGCTAATGCGCTCATCAAAATCGCACTGAAACGTTCGGTCACCAGAACGCCGGCGAGATTTTCATTCATTGTCATCACGTTCGAAACCGGCTGATCGGGATCGACAGCGTGAATCGCTTCGCGCACAGCTGCGGTCACACTGGCGGGGTCGCTACTCGTCCGCACCACCAGATTAACTGGAAAATTGTTTTCGACCTGTGCATAGGGCACATACCACACAGGCCGGTTGATTCGATAATTGAACAAATCTTCTTTCACGTCTTTGACGACACCGATTACCGTCATCCAGGGAAAATCCTGATTGGGTCGGACTCGCTTGATCCGTTTGCCGAGCGGATCTTCTCCGGGCCATGCCTGACGCACCAGCTCTTCGCTGATTACCACCACCGGTGGTTTGCCGGCTCGGTCGGTCTCATCGATCAGCCTGCCTTTAATCAGAGTCACACCGAGCGTCTTCAAATAGTCCGGGCTAACAAGCCGATGCGATGTGATTGGGACATCGTTGGGATTGGGCGGAGACCGCCCTTCGACGCTAAAGACGGAGTCGTAGGCGATCTCGCGCTCCAACGGAATATTAGTCGTCGTGCCCGCGGAGAGTACGCCCGGCAAAATTTTTACCCGTTCAAGAACTTGATCGACAAACGCGACGCGCTTTCGGTGCTCGGAATATTTCGATGCCGGCAAAATCATTTTCATCGTTAGGAGATTGTCCGGCCTGAATCCAAGGTCGACATGCTGAAGGCGATTGAAACTGCGCGCGATTAGTCCGCCGCCCACTAACAACGTCATCGCGATCGCAATTTCTAAGACGATTAGGACATTGAGCCAACCGTGACCGGGCGCGCTCGCACTGTGTTGATCGCCCTGTTTGAGAGATGGCATCACTTCACGTTTACCCGCGCCTTTCAGTGCCGGCAGCAGTCCGAAAATCACACCGGTCGCGAGCGTCACCAGCAGCGCGAAAGTCAAAACGCGACTGTCGATCTTGAAATTGTGAAAGAAGCCGGCGAGCGAAGTGCCCTGGATCGGATTTATCGCAGCGAGCAAAGGAACAATCCAATGCGCGAGCACCAAGCCGGCCGCGCCTCCGAGCAACGCCAACAACATACTCTCAGTGAGAAGTTGTTGAATCAAACGGGACCGGCTCGCGCCCAAGGCACGCCGCAACGCCAGTTCACGCGTGCGCGCGATACCGCGGGCGAGCTGAAGATTTGCCACGTTCGCGCAGCAAATCAGCAAAAGAAATCCGACGCCGCCCCCGAGCGCGACGAGCGCCTTGTTCACCCGTCCCGCCAGGTCGCCTAGCAATTCTTGCCGGAGCAAAATCAATTTCACGCTCCAGCCGCGACGCACCTGCGGAAATTCCTGCTCCAATTGGCGCGCTATGGATTTTGATTCCGCATCCGCCTGTTTCAGGCTGACGCCCGGACGAAGTTTCGCCACGACCTCATAGCCAGGGACGGCGCGGTCCGTGAATGGCAAACTGTCGATTTTTGTTTGCAGCGGCAACCAGATTTCGGCCGCCTCGGGAAGATCGAAACCCGGAGGCATTACTCCGATGACGGTGTAGCTGCGACCTTCGAGATTCAACTTTTCACCAATGACGCGCGTGTTGCCGCCGAAATGCTTTTGCCAAAAGCCGTATCCAATCAGCGCGACAGCCGGACCGCCGGGTTGATCTTCTTCAAGCGTAAGACTCCGACCGAGAACCGGCTTCACGCCGAGCGTTGTTAAATAATCCGCCATGATCGACGCGCCGCGAATGCGCTCAGGTTCGCCGCGCCCGATCAAATTGAAAGAACGCTGCATCGCCGCGCCGATATTTTCGAAGGAATGATTTCGTTGCTGATACGCTTCGAATTCCAGCAACGACGACCCGAATGGATCGAAACCCTCACGCAGCGCCACGCTGAAAACCAGCCGGTCCAAGCCTTCCAAGGGAAGAGGCCGCAGCAACAGCGTATTGACCGCACTAAAGACGGCGGTGTTCGCACCGATGCTCAGAGCAAGTGCCACTATAGCGATGGCGGTGTAAACCGGAGACTTCAGCAAAATCCGCGCGCCGTACTTGAGATCTTGCCAAAATTCTCCCAGCATGACGTTTCAAACTCTCATTCGTAACGAAGCGCTTCGACCGGGTTCAATCGCGCCGCGCGACGTGCGGGCAGCCAGGTTGCGACGAGTGCGGCTATGGCAAGCAACATCGGCGCGGCGATAAAAGCGATTGGATCGAGTGCGCCAACTTCGTACAAGATTCCGCTGAGTATTTTTCCAGTCGCGGCAGCGAGAAGAAGGCCAAGCGCGATGCCACAAAGAAGCATGATGGAGCCTTCCTGCATGATCATGCGCAATACAGCTCTTGGCTGAGCACTGAGCGCCATCCGGATGCCGATCTCACGCGTGCGCCGCGCGACCGAATAAGCTTTGACTCCGTAGAGACCAACTACGGCCAGACCAAGCGCAAGTCCCCCAAAGATGGAGAACAACGCTGCGCCGGCGCGAACAAGCCAGAGGTCCAAGTTCGAATCAAGATGTTGGGCGAATGTCCGCAACGAAAGGATTGGGATCGAAGGATCGACATCGCGCACGGCGCGTCGTAGCAAATCGGCCGTGACGGCTTCGTTTCCGGGAGCGAGCGAACGGAACCGAACAAAAAAGGAAACGTCGTTTTGGAATCCACGCGCGAACGGCAAGTAGATCGCGCCGGGCGGATCTTTCTCGAACAATGCATGTCGTGTCGCCGGCACGATGCCGACTATTTCGATCGTTTCTTCCTGCTTCTCCTCTTCACTCAAATCGGCGCTCATTCCATTGTGGGCGCCTCCGCCGCGCTTGGCCACTGGCGCATTTTCGGCCGCATATTGAATGCGTTGTCCAAGCGCATCACCGTCCGGCCAAAGTTTTTTGGCAAGAACTTCATCAATGATGGCCATCTTTGGACCAGGTTGCGTTGCTTCCGCTTCGGTGAACGCATGACCACGGATCACCGGCAATCCAACAGTTGAAAAATAATCCGCGCCCACACTGTTCCAGGCCGCGTTGAAGGCAAGGCCTTCGGCGGCGGTCGCCGGCTTGGCGTCTGGACCGGGACGGACACCGGCGCGTTGGACATTTCTGTCCAACTCAATCATCCCGAACGGAACTGTTGAAGAGATACTCGTACGCTCTACGCCTGGCAGCGCCGCCAGTCTCTCGTTCAAGCTGCGATAAAGTTCCTGCGCGCGTTTTGGTTCGTAACCGGCCAGGCTCGCATCGACTTCGAGAAGGTAGCTTGCGCCCGGTTTTAGCCCGGTATCGACGGACGCGGCTTTGCCTGCCCCGCGAATGAACAAAGCCGCAGCGGTAAGCAGCGCGAGCGAGAACGCGATTTGCACGACGACGAGCGGGTTGCGCGGTAAAAATTTCCAGCGACGGCGCACCACATCTTCCCCGGCATGTTCTTTCAGATCGGTCACCAGCCCGCTGCGCGAAATTTTCAAAGCCGGCCCGAGCGCAAACATGAGCGTGCCGAGCAGGCAAAATCCGAACGTCGCCGCCAAAACTGCGGGGTTCGGTCCGCGAAACCACACAATGTCGAGCGGCATCAGCTTACGCAGTGAGCCAACCAACAGATCGGACGACCACAGTCCAAGAATGAGTCCGCCAACCCCTCCGAGCAGCGCGAGCACAAAACCTTCGGTGAGTAGCTGGCGCACGATGCGCCAACGGCTGCCGCCGAGCGCGAGACGGATCGCGATTTCCTTGCGCCGCGCTGTGCCGCGCGCCAGCAGCATGTTTGCGAGGTTAAGGCACGCCACCAGCAGCACCACCACTGCCATCCCGAGCAGCAATGGCACGATGGATTTCAGCCTGCTGTCGGCGGCCGGGCTGTTGCTCACCGAATTACGCGGCACCGGTGTCGTTATGAACGTTTGGTCCTTTTGCTCGACTGGGTAGGCTTTTTCCAAATTGGCCGCTAGCCCTTCAAGCGCAGGCTTGGCCGCAGCCGCAGTGATTCCGGGTTTAAGCCGGCCCATGATGCGCAACTCCGTTTCTTTGCGATCGCCAATCGTGGTCTTGTTCCCCGACCCAAAATCGTTCGCTACCTGATCGTAAACACTCATCGGCAACCAAACCTCCGGCGACAAAACTTGCATCGTACCGATGAAACCCTTCGGAGTGATTCCGACGATCGTGAACGGCCGGCGGTTGATAAGTAACTGCGAGCCGAGCACGCTTAGATCGAGGTCGTGCTTCTGCCAGTAATTGTAACTGACGATCGCGACCGCCGTGTCGCGGCCGGGCATTTCCTCTTCCGGTAGAAATGCGCGGCCTCGCGCCAGCGGAACACCGAGCACGGAGAAATAGTTCGAGCTGACGATGGCGGCGAACGCGCGGCGCGTATCGCCTTTCTGGCCCAGACCGATCAACGCGAGATTGAAACTCATTGCGCCGCTGAAGACCGTATTCTGCTCGCGAATGTCGAGATAAGTCGGATAAGAAAACCCGCGAAATTTTTTCGGATCCTTCTTGTCCTGGGAAAAGAGCTGCACCATTTCATGCGGCTCGCCATAAGCAGGTGGGGCAAAGAAAAGCGTGTTCACCAAGCTGAACACGGCTGTGTTCACGCCAATGCCGAGTGCGAGCACCGTGACCGCCGCAATCGTGAAACCTGGTGCCTTAAATAACTGTCGAACAGCAAATCTAAGGTCTTGAACCATTTATGGTGTTCCTATGCCGCCATGCGGTCTTCAACGACGCGACCATCAAACAAATGCA
>WNFY01003209.1_pt1 | contig 20469 bp, 18 predicted proteins | sample 5400091 | NCBI WGS metagenome assembly WNFY01 (sample SAMN13153364, study PRJNA577476) | soil metagenome | isolation source: 60 cm soil or saprolite under grassland replicate 1 | place: USA:California | collected 2016-06-15
TGATAGCACTGGCAAGGTCTTGCATGCTCGGCTGTTCTGGAAGCAGGTTGTTATACCAGGGCTGGACAAACACATCAAAGATACCTCCACAGACTCCCTGGCTCTCCATTGCAATCTCTTCAGTCAAATCAACCTGGACTATAGTGGGACATTTAGTATCAATCACGTTTAGAGCGCTGCGCCACACTTCAGCCTCGCCACAGCCGCCACCGACGGTACCGCTAATCTTACCGCCGCGATGCACAAGCATTTTAGCTCCGACCTCACGCGGAACGGAGCCTTTGCGCTTGACAATAGTCGCCAAAGCCACGGTTTCACCGGATTCCAGCTCGTGAATAATTTCCTGAAAAAGCTCTTTCACGTTATGATTTCCTATTACTGTATACCAACATTCGCCTTCCTTATTGTATATTATGAGAACTCATTCCTGCTTCCCCTACCCTGAAACCTGAAATGTGAAACCCCAAATTCCGATATCTGAAACCTCAATTCTCAATTCCCAAACATCCAATAAACACAAGCATATAATTGCATCGTTTTATGCACGTTTTGAGTGCATTATGTACAGAACGTCTTACAAGATCAACTCTCTTCAAAAAACGCTTAGAATGTAACCACAAACGCATAGAAAAACAGCACTCTTTCTTGTGTTCTCACACGCGCAATTCTTCACACATTCCTGACCAGCACTCTCTATAGGGTGTGGTGCAGATCATATGTAGGATGCACATGCATGCTGCTATACACTGCCAGCCGCCTTCATGATGGTACGCACGCACACATGGCGCAGGGCTAGATGTAGGATGGCATGCGGTCAGGCGTAGGATTGTCCCAACACAGAGCAGAGGCCGATCAACATGGGGCGCGGGATGCTCTCTCACAACAGGCCAGTATTGCCTTTCAATATCCCTTTGCTTGGCATAGTACCTGGGTAGTTACTGACAATCATGGGTTGCGTTGTACTACATAAGCACAATAAATTAAGAGTGCATTGTGTCACGTTGATAGGGAGAAATTTCATGAGCAATAAGAACGAACCCAAAGTCGCTGTGGTAAGTAGATTTGGCAGGATCAGGTTTATCCAGATCGTGCCGATGAGCGATGGTATAATCATCGCAGCGGTGGCGTTTTTCTTCATCGTGATGGTCAATCTGGCTATTCTCGCGCTGAACATACTCATACTTCTTGTCGTGACCGCATTCACTGGAAGCAAAGGCGCACGGATAGCGTCAATCAGCGTCTTGCTGTCGATTTTCTTGATTGTTGGGTTGATTGTGCATAGTTCTATTGATACGACGAATGCGCAATTATCTCAACAGAATGGGGTGCAGCAGACAGTGAGTGATCAAACAGCAGCAAGCCCAACTAGCACTGATTCAACAACTGGCGGATCATCGACAACTACCAACACCTCATTGGATTCGACCATCCCTCCTCCGGGATATGATACCGGTATCGTGATCAATGCTGGAGATAAGATCAGCATTTCAGCCACAGGCTGGGTCACGTATGGGACCAATCCTGATGGGACTTGCGATGGGACACCACTCGTTAACCCGGATGGGCAAAGGCAATATCCGAACGGCGGCCTGAGTTGCGATCCGCGCATGGACCAATATACTATTGTTCAAAATGCTCCTGTAGGTGAGCTTTTAGCGGGTGTGTTCCCTGCTGGAACTAACGAAACACATGACGGCGGGGAGTATACTGCTGTTGGCAACAACGGCAACTTCACAACACAGAGCAGCGGACATCTCTACCTTCTGATGAACGAGAGTACATACAACAATAATGGAGGGTGGACCGACGACTCTGGCAGCTATAAGGTGACCGTCATGATCACACCTGCCTAGCGCGAAAGCAAGAAACTTCTTTCCCTGGAAGCCCTTTGTCTAGCAGAAAGGAAACCGACACAAAGGAGTACGAACGAAGCGCAAAGAGTCTTCCTGACAGGAGCAGAGCAGTCAGAATTAGGATTTGGGTAATTCTCCTACCACTGGCACAGATAAGCCACGATACACTCTATAGCTGGCTACGGATGTATAGACCCATCAGGCATGGTTGCGCCTTTCAATGATTTGGCTTTATCCAGTTGCTCAGTAGTGACTTCGGCTCCACTTAAGTCAGCACCACTCAATTTAGCTCCGCTGAGGTCTGCTACGTACAGGTGGGCTTGACTCAGGTTGGCTTCTATCAGGTTAGCTCCGCCTAGGAAAGCTCCGTTTAGGAAGGCATATCTCAGATTGGCTTTCTCGATATGTGCTCCACCAAGATTGGCTCTCCTTAGTTTGGATACACTCAAGTCGGCTTCGTATAGCAAAGCATCTTTCAGGTTGGCTTCTATCAGATAGGCTCCGCTCAGATTAGCTTTGTTCAGGAAAGCATAGCTCAAGTTAGCTTTATTCAGGTCTGTTTCACTTAAATCAACGATTGTATTGTCTTTCTCGATTAAGCCAGACTAGTGCAGGAATTGGAGCACACTTCTTTTGCGTTCGCCATCCAAGCGTGGCAGCACTGTCAGCGTCCGCACACGTGCTATTTTTCGCACTTCATCACCTGGTTGCGACTCACGCAATTTTTCATGCAGGAGAAGTTCAGACATTTTGTCGATATACTCTTGCAATGCTGCTTCACGTTGATTATCCTGAGCAATTTCGCGTTCAGTCTGGTTGTGCGTGTCAGCAGCTTTCCGCTCATTTCTACTGATCGTAAAAGTAAATAAATAACCACCAATCGCAAGCACGGCTGGAATTATAAGCAGTTGCAGCCAGTCCCACAGCGTTTTTCCTGTAAATCCAGTCCCGTATACTCTGACCTCCACGAAAATTAGCGCAATTGCCACTACAACGCCAATCGTGCGGCGTTTTCGTTGTTTCATTTCTTTCTCCTATTCTGGTATACTCTTATCGCACAAGCTAGCCAGAGATGACTAGAATATTGATACTAGCTACCTCGGGCGATATGCACTACTGAAAACGACCAGAACGGCCTTAAAGATCATTCCGTGTAATCGGGTACTTCTAATAACAGTCAAGATCAACTGGCACTGCTGGACGCGAATCTGGTCTGATAAACTGCTCCCAGTGCTGCTTTACAAAGTCCTGGTTGTCCAACCGTAGTCTCCTCAGCAGGTATTCTACCGTGGGGTCAGGTTCAACAATTGTACCATCATCCGCTCTATGGTGGAACGGATGTCCTGTTGTATCAACATTATCCTGGCAACGTATATCTAGAGCATCTTTTGAGTGAAAGGCCAGTTATGCAAAGCGATCAACAAACCCGCGTTCCGGTTACTCCGGGTGCCATGGAAACCCTTCGCCTGCCAGCAGATGTTCATCTTTCACCCGATGGTCAACATGTCGTATATGTCCTAATGGAGCCTGTTTCTGATCAGCCCAAAAGGCAAGGACGTATCTGGGTAGTTGATACAACTGGCGGTGAGCCACGACCCCTAACGAAAGGCCCCGGAGAAGATAGTTGCCCACGCTGGTCACCTGATAACCAGCAAATAGCCTTCATCTCTAAAAGCAAGGGAGAGGGTAGTAAAGACAAAGCCCAACTCTATTTGATGTCAGCTAATGGTGGTGAGGCCAGGCAGGTCTGCACAATGCCAAATGGAGTAAGTGACCTGGAATGGTCACCTGATGGTAAAAGGATCGCCTTTCTCTCGTTAGAAGGTGAGGAACCAAAGAGTGATCCTCAAGTCATTACTCCTAACCGCCATAAACGTCTGTGGACCATCCGACCAGACTATGACATACCAGAACCCGCCACGCCCAATGATCTCACTGTCTGGGAATACGCATGGTCACCAGACAGCCAGCATCTTGCCCTCTACTACTCTACTGGCCCCGATGACACAGATTGGTACCGCGGACAGATCGGCATTGCCCCTGCCGGTGGAGGAGCGGTTCACCAGCTAACCCACCTGAAGCGCCAGGCCAGCGCTCTCGCATGGTCGCCAGATAGCTCACGCCTGGCCTTTATTTCCGGCGAATGGAGTGACCCATGTCAAGGCGGTGGAGATGTTTTCGTTCTATCCTTAACTGAGAATGACGCTGAACCCCGTAATTTGACACCTGGTATATTGTTCAGCCCGGCCTGGTGTTGCTGGTTTCCTGATGGACAGCGATTGCTATATACAGGTTGGGATGGCGTTACACAACAAATTGGCATTCTCCAAGAAAGCGATAGTACAACAACGACGCTTGTTAAAGGTTTCGTGATGTCAAATTTCTGGCCTCGTCTCTCAACGACTTCTGACTTACGCTGTTTTGCCACCACTCATGCTACTCAACAGCACCCTTCCGATCTCTGGTTCGGCGAGATCATCAATGGGAATACTGGCACCGGCATCAATCTGAAACGCCTCACTCGACTTAATCCAATCGCTGAGGAAACTTTTGCGCTATCTCCAAGTGAACACATCAGCTATCAGAGCGTAGATGGCTGGCGGATTGACGCGCTCTTTACACCACCACTTGAGAACAAAAACGATACTCCACCACCGCTGGTTGTCAATGTCCATGGCGGACCTTCCTGGGCATGGCTCGACGACTTTGGCGGTCTCTGGACACAAACACTTGCCTCGGCGGGTTATGCCGTACTGCGGGCCAATATTCGCGGCAGTTGGGGGCGCGGTGTAGCTTTTACTGATGCGGTTATAGGCGATATGGGTGGTAAAGACTTCCAGGATCTCCTTGATGGCGTTGATTACTTAGTAGAGCGTGGCCTTGTCGATGGCAATCGTGTTGCCATCGCTGGTGGAAGCTATGGAGGTTTCATGGCAGCCTGGGCTGTGACACAAACAACCCGCTTCAAAGCAGCGATAATGTTTGCAGGCGTCTCTGACTTTCAGAGTTTCCACGCACAATCGAGGCTCCTCGATTGGGATATGCGCTTCCTGGGCGGCAGCCCGCTTGAACATCCTGAACTCTATCACGCGCGTTCAGCCATTACCTATGCAGCAAGAGTGAAAACACCCACCCTGATTATACATGGCGAAAACGATCATGATGTTCCAGTCAACCAATCACACACATTCTATCGCGCATTACGCGAGTGCAATGTTCCCGTGGAGTTCGTGATCTACCCTCGTGAAGGTCACGGCCTTAACGAACGTGAACATCGCAAAGACTGCGAAGAGCGCATACTACGCTGGCTGGAGCGATATTTGGAACCTGAAGCATGGTCATTCGCAACATAAAATATAGAGAATCACATCTCCAGGTAGCTCAGCATAAGCTATATATGCTGTTGAATCTCGTAAAGTCGTATCCGGCCTCCCGGGACAAATACCCCAAAAAGTATACGCACAGGCAAAAGCGTGTCATCGTGAGGAAGCGCATGCGAGCAGCAGAGACATGCACATTGGAATGCTCACATTTCTCTCCAATATAGCTCCAATGAACTTATGCTACCCTTATCACTGTCAGAAGAGAAGACACTTTCCTGATACATGAATCGATGAAAATAGCAGAATACCATAGGAGGTTACACATCATGAATAACATAGCGACCATTGAGACGTATGAACCATTGACTCGTGAACAACTGGTTGTTGAGCAGTTGCCGGTGTCCACGAAGCGGGCACTTCCCGCAACTCCGTTCCCTCGTAAGTATGTCCTGAGTGTGTTTGTCGATCTGCAAGACGCGAGGCAAGCAGCGCTTGCGTTGCGCGCCGCTGGATTCGACGAACAGGGCATCAACGTCCTGCAGAGCAGCGATTTGGTGGAGGCGGTCGCACAGGACCAGTCGCCTTTCGACATCATTACCTCAATCGACTACGATATATACCTGCGCGAGGCGAGCCGGGGGCGCTTTTTCCTGGCGGTGCGTCCTGCCGGCTATGCCCAGTTGAAGCAGATCCGCGACCTGCTTGCTCCCCATCACGCCTACCTCGCCAGATATATCGATACCTGGACGGTGACTGAGCTTCTTCCGTAACGCTGTGGGCCGCTCTGTGTCAATGCAGAATTCCCGAACTTGTGCTATCCTGTTCGGGAATTCTAATATTTGACTTGCTTACTGATTGGACTGAAGGTCATGGCACGCTCAACTCCTTTTGTACGGTTTGACACCCTCCTTTACCAGCAAAATGGACAGGAATATTCCGTGATGGTTGGTACACCTGAGTGGTATGCATGGCTAAAAGCCGTCTCGACTTTCACTTTTAGCAGTGAGTATGGCTCCTTCATGCCCGCAAAGAGCCTGCGGGGAACAGGCGCGGTGGAGAGTACTGGAAAGCATATCGCACTCGTATGGAAAAGCTTTACCGTACCTACCTGGTGTACTTCCAATGAGGTTTGTATCATTTGTATCACTTGTATCACTTGTGTCGGTTGTATCGTTGGGTCAGCTCATGCAGAACAAGGGGGAGAGTATCGTGGAATGTCTGCCATTCCCGAAATGGTCTCTTGATTGTGCAGCAAGCAAATCTGAGGTGCTAACGGTCGAACGATTGAATGAAGTTGCAATAGCACTGGCCGGTGAGAAAGAAATTCCACCTCCTAGCCAGTGTTGATGTGCAAAAGGTGACGTCACTACTTGTAGAAAGTCTGGCACTCTTTAGTGAAATACGTAATAATGAAAAAGACTTTTCAAAGCCTGATAACGGAAAACAACTTTAACGATGATTGAAACATATGGCTTAACCAGGCGTTTTGGTACATTTACTGCCGTTTCGCAAGTTTCTCTGCGCGTTCCAGACGGAGCAATCTTGGCATTACTCGGTCCAAATGGCGCAGGCAAAACTACAACCATACGCATGCTTTCAGGTTTGCTTGCTCCGACAGAGGGCAATGCCACTGTCGCGGGATACGATATACGGCGCGAGCCTGATGCTGTTCGCGCCTGTGTTGGCCTGGTAACAGATATACCAGGTTTGTTCGAGCAGATGAAAGTTCCAGCCTACCTGGATTTCTTTGGCAGCATCTATGGCTTATCTCTTGCTGAACGCACACGACGCATCGACGAACTACTGGAATTTTTCGAGCTTTCTACACACCGTAATGTAAAGATGGTCGGTTTCTCCAAAGGCATGAAGCAAAAGGTCTCGCTGGCGCGAGCGCTTATACACGAGCCTGCGGTACTCTTTCTTGACGAACCCACCTCCGGCCTTGATCCCCTCTCAGCTCGGTCCGTTCGGGAATTGATCGTTGGGCTGAAGCGCTCAAACAGGAGTATTATCCTGTGTACCCACGATCTTGACGAAGCCGAACGCCTGGCCGATCAGGTAGCTATCATACGGCAAGGCATTATCGTGGCGCTTGATACTCCATCCACGCTCCGCAAACAGGCAACTGGTGAGACTATGGTACAAATAGAATTTGTGGATGCATGTCCATTACCCTTGGAAGAGCTAGCAGCGATTGACGGTATACACAATCCACACTTGAGAGAGAAAAAAGCTACTGGATCCCTCTCAACTGTAAAACAGTCTACAGGATTCATCTTAGAGTATCAGACTCCTCAACCCAAAATTACCAATCCCCAGATGCTCTCCCGATTGATTATGGCAGGTGCCCAGATCGTTACCGTCACCTGCGAAACACGCTCACTCGAAGATGTGTATGCCTCAGCTATGGGAGATGTAGGGGCATCCCTCGCGGATGCCCATCAACCCACCATGGGAAATGTAGAGGCATCCCTTGCGGATGCCCGGCAAGATCAGGAACTGCCGACTGTTCCTTCAATCACTCTAAAGGATCATTAAAATCATGAATCCTGAAACACCGAGCTACATAGCACGTGCCACATATAAAAAGGCCAATACCCTACACATTACCTGGTTAATTGCCAGGCGTCAGATGCTCGAAGCTATACAGGATCGGTCAACACTCATGACGTCCGGTATCTTTCTCATAGTCCAAACAGTATTGGTCTTGATTTCTGTTGGACCTGCGTTGCAAGATCACACAATAGTCGGCTTAGAAAGAGCTGGTTTCCTCATGGCGTTTTACCTCTTGTTCGTCGGTCTGATGCCCGCCACACCCGCAATAGGCATTGCATCAGGAGTATTCGCCGGAGACAAAGAGCGAGGATGCCTGACTCCACTCCTGGTTACACCAGCGTCCAATACTGCCATCCTTACAGGAAAAATTTTGGGAGCCGTGCTGCCTGCTCTCGCCTACGCGGTAATCGGCATTCTCATCTATTTCACAGAAATCGCGCTGCTATTCGGTGTTGATAAATTAGCACTGTTACCCTTCGGACTTTCCATACTCATTGTGCTCCTCATACCTGGAATCGTACTCTTTGGCGTAGCTTTGGCTTGCGTAATCTCATCGCGTGTTCGCACCTTCCAATCAGCTCAAAACTTCAGTTCCCTGATTCTCGTTGTACTCTGGATAGGGCTTTTCGGGCTACTGTTCCTGCAAACTATCCTGGGACTCTGGGCATTCGCGTTCGCTGTAGCTGGGGTGTACGTAATTGCCGTGCTTTTCATTATGCTGAGCGCTGTCACGTGGAGACGTGAGGAGGTCATGGCTCGATTGTAGTCTTATGAAGACTCAATTCTGGACATCTCTTTCCTCCTCTGCTTGATGTGATAGACTATTCGTGGAACCGCTCACCTGTACGCTTGGTTTGACTTACTGAAATTAATTAACTATAATCTTCTTTGGAGATGTTTTCGACTCACCATTAGGACTCTATGTAAGTATAAAAGACAAACAAAGTCCATGTAACTCATTCTGATCAGGCTTCGTAAAGTGTCAATGTAGCGTAAGAGGATAAAGGCTATGGAGCCACAAATATCAGAGCAAAAAGATACTCCTATCCGCGTACTAATAGTCGATGATCATGTGATTCTGCGTCAGGGTATATGCATTATGCTCAACGAGGAAGATGATTTCGAGGTTGTGGGAGATACTGGAAACGGGAAAGCAGCACTAATGCTCGCCCTGGAGTTACAGCCAGATATTGTCTTACTCGATATTTTCCTGGGAACATCAAACGGATTGGATGTAGCTAAACAGTTGCTCAGGAGCTGTCCTGACACACGCATTGTGTTATTCAGCGGCTTCGATGATGAAAATCTTCTTCTCGATGCTATACGGATTGGCGTACATGGCTACCTGAAAAAAACGTTGTCCATTGATGATTTGGTATCGGCTCTACGTGCTGTACATCAGGGAGAACGAGTCCTCGGTGATTCGCGTGCTATTACACAAGTGCTGGAAGAGTTTCATCAACTTACCAAAGCGCATAATCGCTTACGTTACAAACTCAACACCACAGAAATCGAGCTAGTGCGACTTGCTTCAGAGGGATGCACGAATAGGGAGATTGGAACACGACTTTACTGGAGCGAGATCCAGGTCAAACGTAAGATGCAAGAAGTTTACCGGAAATTGAATGTCACTGACAGGGCACAGGCTGTCGCCGAAGCCATGCGCAATGGCCTGATCTAACGATGAGCGAGAGATCCTCTCTCGTATAGCCAAAGTTTTCAGACTCTGCACCTTGCTAAGCTTGAATCGGGTAATATAAAATTCCCTCTCACCGGACTGACTACTAGATATTTCTCAGAACTTTCCGATAACAAGTACGCTTGAGCGTGGTTGAACGAAGCATAGCTAAAGAGTGGATACGAAATCATATTTTCACGAACCATTGGTCGGTTGCTTGTTAAGATACAACGTATCATACTGTTTCTTGTGTGGGAACAATATGTGTCTTTGCTCTTATTGGGAAAGAGAGTTGGCTTTATGGCATCGCTTCTCATCTGATAAAGGAACATCCTATGAAACTCGATCATGATCCAGGCGAAACTCTCCCTGCTGCTTACGAAGGACAAATCGAAGAAGGAGAAGAAACCGAACCAGCATTAAAACGGGTAAATCTCAGAGCGCAGCCCACCTCTCCCACTAAGTTACCACATCCTCGAGTCAGGCGTCGTCGCATACCGCGTATAATGATTATTCTACTCCTCATTGCGCTTATTTTTGCTCTCGTGCATTTAATCTCAAATTTGAGTGCCTCTGACGATCAGTTGCTTGTGCGGATTGGCAACCAGGGGACGGCCATAGTAGATTTGCGCCAGAGCTTGCCAATCAGTCCTTACCTCTCCGGAGCCAATGTGTTTCCTGAATTTAATTTTCACTCAGTGGATCAAGTTAACGGCTTTATGGACTATAGCTCTCCAGTCACCGATGGATTAAGAAACGCACATATCAACCTGCTACGCTTTCCTGGAGGCGGCTGGGGCGAGGAGCATCTTCTCTCTTATAACCAGCTCAACGCCTTCAGTATACTTCTTTTGGAGACAGGGGCTGATGGCATGATACAGGCCCGGCTCTCAGGCGCAATTGGCAATAGTCCCTACAACCTGGCATCGCTGACGGATCGGGCCAACCTGGCGGGTCGCTGGGTAGATTACATGAATAACCCATATAGTGGTCAACGCATAGGCAATTACGCCCATGCTCCTTTCCATCCCATCAAATTCTGGACGGTGGGTAACGAACCAGATGTACTCCTTAATCCAGACACAGGAAAACCATTCACCGTCGCGGAATATACGAATGCCTTTATCCAGTTTTCTCTAATCATGCATCAAATCGATCCTACGATCCAGGTATTTGGTCCGGAAATTAGCCAGTTCTACGGGATAGGCAATAGCCCAACAGACTCAAAAGGGCAACTCTGGATGGACAGTTTCCTCAAGGGTATTGGTGCATACGAAAAAGCCCATCCTGGACTCAAATTCCACCTGCTCGATGGAGTCTCATTCCATAGTTATCCACTAACCGATACCAGTAAAGCTCAACCTATCCTCTTAAGTAGTAGCGATGAATGGAACTACCTGCTACCACCACTGCGTCAACTTATCCGGCAGGACCTTGGTCGAGATACGCCTATTGCTGTTACCGAAATCAACACGAACCCAACCATAAATATACCCACGTCAGGCCTCGCTGCCCTCTGGTGGGCCGACACCCTGGGCACATTCATGGATCAAGAAGTGGAGTATGTGGCTTTCTTCTCTACAGAGGGTGTCGATACTCCTTATCCCTTGTTTACCAGCAATGGGCTACGCCCAACGCAGATGTTTCGCGTGATGCAGGTGTTCTCACTTCTGCAACGCAACCTCATTCCTGTGGCAATACAACGCGAACCTGTGAGCCTGTATGTCACTCAGGATGATACACACCAGGCGGTCAGTCTCTTATTTGTCAATAAGTCACCTGTAATACAACTTGCCCAGGTAAGCGCCCAGAACCAATTCCCTGGTATGAGCCCCTGGCACGACATAAATATCAGTCTCTCTGGCTATAGTATCACACTCGTTACTCTGCACCGTGACGGTGGGGCAGAAGCCTATAGTTACAATGTTCCAACTATCGATAAAAGTGAGGTTGGATCTCTGAAATATACCATATGTGGCAAGGCATCCGATGTACTGGCAAATGATACACCTTGTTAGAGGTATCCTGGCGGATTCCTGAGAGGGAGAAATTATGTTTTTCACAACTCTTGGTCATTTTATTGAAATTCTTTTTCTACTTATCACCATAGTATTGACTGCTCAGGCCACTTTTAATATACGTTTGCGCCTCTTTATCTGGGAGGACCCAGAACATGCCTGGCTCAATCATGCACCAGCTACCTATAGCCAACCTTGTCTCTCCTTTACCATCCTGTTGCCCGCCCGCCATGAGGAGCTTGTCTACCGCGAGACCATCGAAAAAGTCTACAACCTCCATTACCCAAAAGAACTGATGCAAATCATTGCTATTTGTCGCGAAGATGATCCCGGCACCATTGCGGAGGCACGCACTGCCATCGATGCGCTGGGTGATCCGAACGTCCAACTGCTCGTCTTCAATGACCAGCCGATTAATAAGCCACACAGTTTGAACCTGGGTCTGCAGATAGCACATGGAGATGTTGTGACTATCTTCGATGCCGAAGATGAGCCACACCCCGATATTCTCAACATCATTAATACAACCATGCTCAATGATGATGTGGACGTGGTACAGAGTGGCGTGCAGCTCATGAATCACAATACAAAATGGTTCTGTTTCCTCAACATCCTGGAATATTTCTTCTGGTACAAGTCATCCATGCATTTCTTTGCGCGTATAGGCATGATCCCACTTGGCGGAAACACTGTCTTTGTACGTCGCCCACTGTTGGAACAACTGGGGGGCTGGGATGAGTACTGCTTAACAGAAGATGCTGATCTGGGTATGCGCCTTAGCATTAGACAAGCACGGACACGCATTATCTACGATGATGAGTACGTCACGCGAGAAGAAACACCCGTCACCATTAGACAGTTGGTCAAACAACGCACGCGTTGGAATCAAGGGTTCCTCCAAATTCTCTTCAAAAAAGAGTGGTTGCAACTCGAAAAGCCTTCACAGCGCTTGCTGGCATTTTACGTGCTTATCTTGCCCCAACTGCAAGCCCTTTTCGCCCTCCTGATACCTATTTCACTCGCAATGTTTTTCCTGGTCAAGTTCCCACTCTGGTTAGCGATGCTGACCTTCTTACCACTCTACTGTTTTGTTCTGGGGCTTCTCATTGATTTGGCAGGGTTACATGAGTTTCTGAAGGCCCACGAACGTAAATGGAGGTGGCGTGAGGCTATTATCACCATCCTGGCCTTTATTCCTTATCAATGGATTTTGTGCTTTGGTGCTCTGCGAGCAGTGTATCGTTTCAGCCGAGGCATAACGAACTGGGAGAAAACTACTCATTTTGGACAGCACCGAGCTTTCTCTGAGGTAGTGTAAAGATGGCTAGAGAAGAAGCCCTGATGGATGTAAAGGACCAGCCGGCATCAATTCAGCACAGAATATCAGACACTCGGGATATACGTGTTCTCTTTCGCCGCAGGAACTTCTTTGTACTTGCTCCTTCTTACCAGGATCGTCAGAATCACCGACCTGTGCCTCATCTTGCGCGTAGAGGCATGGAGGTGGACCTTGATAGACATCACGTGATGCCCTGGGAACCCGTGATACGTAGGAGAACGGCCATTCAGGACTCCCTCACTCGTCCTGAACACTATCGCTCTGCTGTTTTCCTTGGAGCCAGCACATTGACTATCCCTGCCTGGCTGGAGACCATCCTGGTCTTTGTAGCCCTGACCGGTTCTTTCGCCGCCCATGCCATCAATATGTTCTATTACCCACACTATGAACAGGATGAGGGTACATATATGATGTACGCATGGGCCATCATGCACGGGAGCATTACCAATTATCCTTATGGTTACGGTCACCCCCCGCTTGCCTGGATACAAATTGCCATCTGGGAAAAGCTTACTGGTGGCTTTTCTACCTTTGGAAATGCTATTAATAGTGGCCGCGTGCTTGTGCTCCTCCTGGCAGTTGGTTCTGCATTTCTCGTCTACAGGATCGCTCGCAAATTGGGAGTCGGTCTCAGCGCCTGCTTACTTGCGTTGGCCATCTTCTCATTCTCACCAATTAGCATCACCTTTCAGCGTGAAGTTTTGCTTGATAACTTCGCGACATTCTGGTTCCTGCTCTCCCTCTACCTGATCGTGGCTAGCAAGAGCCACCTGTCCTACATTGTGTCTGCTGCCATCTGTTTTGGCATCTCATTGCTTTCAAAAGAAGTCTTGATTGTCTTTATTCCTGTTATGATTTACGTTGTTTGGTTGCACACCACGAGGTTCCAGCGAACGTTTACTCTCGTTGCTTTCATCTTTATCGTTATTGCCGCCGGTTTCAGCTTTATACTCATGGCGATCTTGAAAGGCGAATTGTTCCCATATAGCTGGCACCTTCCCTGGGACCTACATCCCCATCTTTCCTTGATCGACACCTTTATCGTACAGTCCCAACGCGGCCAAAACCAGGGCAGCTTTTTAATAAGCTGGGATGCCTGGGTATCGGGTGATCCCTTGCTCATATTCTTGGGCATCGCAGCACCTGCTTTTAATCTCATCACAGGTTGGTGGAATCGCAAGTGCCTGTTTCTCTCCCTCTTAGCTCTCAGCTTTTGGGCGTTGTTGGCGCGCGGTGGAGTTGTCTTTGCTTTCTATATCATTCCCCTGATTCCTCTTATTGCACTCAACGCCGTCTTCGCGCTCAAAACACTCACAAATTGGATCGGCCGATTTGTGCACTTCGAGTTGGTGGGTATATTCCTGATCCTCGCCGCACTCGTGGTACTCGTTAATTATGATGCACAGCGCTCTAGCAAGCCTAATAATCTCTTCTCCCAACGTCCTGCCCTGGTTGAGACTGAGGCACTGACATGGATACACGCTCACGTGCCAGGTCGCGCGGTGACCGTCATCAATAGCAATCTCTACACAGATTTACACGAGCAGAATGGTGCGGCGGTAGGCAATGGAACGACCTATCCCCATGCTGAGGTGTACTGGAACGTCGCCCTCGATCCCGAACTGCATGACACGCTTTTAAGGGGCAACTGGGATCGTATTGACTATATCGTCGCCGATTTGGAGATGTCGCACGACATCGAAACCTACGGTGGCGGGATGAATTTGATTAATACAGCGCTTGAACACTCGATTTTACGAGTGGAGTTCAATGGAGATAACAACGAAGTCATCCGGATTTACCAGGTAATCCATGTTAATCCTCCACCGAAGGTATAGATATGCTCTAAAAGTAATGCAGCATTTCATCACCCAACTTTCTGACTCAGCAAAATCAGTCGAAAATTATCTATCGTCAAGGCACTGCCATCCCATGCACCGAAGTACGCCTTTACCTGAAGTCCTGCCACTGCCAACATCTGCACCAGTTCTGTAAGCGTGTAAACACGATGTGAATACTTATACTCTTTGCGTCCACCCTCGAGATCTATCATGGTTATCTTCACCTCATTACGACTGGTGAGCAGGTCAAAGCTACGTTCTTCCAATACAATAAGCCCCTCCGGATAATGTTCAATCATATGGGGAGAGAAGTGGCGCATAAGCCCCTCTCGATGTAGTATCTCCAGCAGAAAAAGACCACCTGGCTTGAGAGCCTTGCAAACCTGCTGGAGCACCTGCTGATCCTCATCTTGATTCTCCAGGTAGCCAAAGGAGGTGAAGATGTTTATTACAGCATCAAACTCATCCTCAAAAGGAATGTTTCTCATGTCACCGTGCAGCCAATCTACATGGACACCTTTCGCCAGAGCTTCCTTCTCAGCCTCACGCAGAAAGACTTCACTCAAATCTTGTCCAGTAACCTTATAACCCTGCTGAGCCAATGGGATAGCATGCCGTCCATGACCACAACACAGGTCGAGGATGCTACTACCTTGTGGCAGAGCCAACAAGTTGACGATGCCTTCAACATCTCTCTGTGTCCGGTCAGAAGTAAGAACCGGTTCATAAAGATGCAGGTAATCTTCTCCAAAAAATGTTTTGTACCACGGAGTATCAGTCATGATCTTCTGCTCCTACTATTAGTCCGTCAGACATCATTTACATGTGAAATGTAGGGGCATCCCTTGCGGATGCCCGGCTCAATACATCAACTGAACTTTGGCAGACCACTACGTTTCAATACGAGGGAATAAGAGCGGCCCTGCTACTACTTTTGTTAATGGTACACCGCCCCATGTGGCTTCACGAACCCACGCAGATGCGCCGAGTGGCTCCAGGCCCAACTGTCCACTAATGCAATCAGAAGCGTTTGGTATAAAGGGAGCCAGGTACAATGCCAGCAGGCGCACTGCCTCTGCTGCTGCATAGAGAACAGTATTGAGTTGCGCCTCCTTTTCTGGCTCGCGGGCCAATACCCAGGGTTTGCTCTGCTCAAGGTACTGATTTGTGCGGCGTACGAAGTGCCATATGCTCTGCAAAGCATTGCCAATTTCCCACACTGCCAATTCTTCCTCGACACGCTGGCGTGTTTCGGCGGCTACTCTTTGCAGATCTCTCTCAAGATCACCATCAGACTCTGGGATTGGAATAGTCCCCCCTCGATAGCGATTCACCATCGTGACGACACGGTTCAGCAGGTTGCCCAGGTCTTTAGCTAGCTCGTCATTGTAGCGATGAATTAACCCTTCCCGAGTAAAATCTCTATCTGATGCGAAAGACAGGTTGCGCAATAGGTAGTAACGGATGGCATCAACGCCAAACTCGTCAACGAGTTCTACCGGATTAACAATGTTGCCTGTGCTTTTAGAAATCTTCGCTCCCTCCAACGTCATAAAACCATGTACCGCTACTTGCTTTGGTAATGGCAATCCTGCGGACAGCAACATTGCAGGCCAATAAAGACAATGAAAGCGTATGATATCCATGCCAATTACATGCGCATCGGCGGGCCAATATTGCTCAAACGTTACTATATCGTCTGGAAAACCCACAGCCGTCACGTAGTTGGTCAGGGCATCGAACCAGACATAGATCACCTGCTCTGGATCACCTGGAAAAGGTACACCCCAGGGATCTCTGGCCGGGTCTACACGCCTTGATACGGAAAAATCTCGTAGCCCCTGGCGAATCATCCCTACTACTTCAGACTGCCGGACAGCAGGCACGATAAAATCCGGGTGTTCGTTGATATGCACCAGCAGGTGATCACTGTATTTAGAAAGAGCAAAAAAGAAGTTCTCCTCCTCCAGCCACTCCGGTACAATTGAGGGATGGTTGGGACACCTGCCGTTAACCAGGTCACCTTCCTGGTAAAACGTATTATCATTAGGACAATACCAGCCGGCGTAGATCGATTTGTAAATGTCACCGCGCTCCTGCGCTCTACGTATCATCTCCTGTGAAGCCCTGAAATGACGTTCTTCAGTGGTGCGAATCCAGCGATCATATGATACATCCAGTTTCGACCACACCAGGCGAAATGCTTCGTCCATCTCATTGGTCCATGTGACCAGGTCCACATTATTAGCCCTGGCGGCTTGCACGACGTGTTGACTGTTCTCGTCAAGTCCTATACTGAAGTACGTGTCGTGACCTTGCAGGCGATGATAGCGAGCTATCACATCGGCTGCTACTTTCTCCAGCGTATGACCAAGATGCGGAGGGCCATTCGGATAATCGATGGCAGTTGTGATGTAGTAGGGCTTGGTGCCATTATTCTGTTCAGAACTACTAAACATGTTTCACCTCTCTGAATGAGTGCTGATAAAAAAGAAAGGGGCGCAGGTCTGTCGCCTGCGCCCCTCATACTTTTCTGAGCTAATACACCTATATTCTGGTGTGCAATACATGTATGCATGTAGAGGACAGCGACTTCCTACCGGGTGCCATAAGCATCCGATAGGCGATGGTAAACATAGACATAGGCATAATCGACTTGGTAGCTATGTGCTCATGTTTCATCTTCTTTAACTATCCTCTTTTGAGCATTGTCCCGCAACTACAAAATGTGGAACAGTACAATTACTTTCTCTATGCGAACTATAACTGGAAGTATTGCGATTTGTCAAGCCAAATGGACAATTGACTGAAGTAAGGAAGAATGATATAATTTCCTTACATAGAAAGACCGGCTCAAGGAGACGCTAGATGAAAGAAATTGTATCCACCGTGACCAGCAAGGGACAGGTGACCATTCCTGCTGAAGTGCGCGAATATCTGGGTATTAAAACTCATGACAAGATTGCTTTTATCATTGACCAGGAAGGGATTGTACGGCTGAGAGTTCCCCGGTATCCCACGATTGCTTCGCTTCGAGGAGCTGCAGGGAGTTTGCAGCAGCCAGTATCGTGGAAGCAGATGCAACGGATTGCCTACGAGGATCGCTTTGCCACAAAAAATGAGTCGAACTCATGACGCAACCATTCATCGATACGGATGTCATCATTCGGTTCTTGACCGGTGATGATTCAGAGAAACAGGCTGCGGCAACAGCGCTCTTCGAGCAGGTTGAACAGGGACTGCTCACCATACAAGCTCCTGATACGGTGATTGCTGATGCCGTCTACGTGCTGTCTTCGCCCCGGCTCTACCATCTTGCACGCAGTGATGTTCAGCAGATGCTCGCCGCTCTCGTTCGCCTGCCACAGTTTCACGTTCAGAACCGCTTAAGTGTCTTGCAGGCGCTTGACCTCTACGCTTCCACCAGGCTCGATTTTGGAGATGCACTCATCATCGCATCGATGCAGCAACAAGGCTCACAGGTTCTCTACTCCTACGACGCTGACTTCGACCGGATTGAGGGAATTACTCGAAGAGAACCATGAACTTTCTTTTCCTTTGTCGAAGGATGTAGATCCAACTTTTTCGCCAATATACCGGCGTAGGAGATGTAAATGAAGGCATATATCGCAGGGCCTCTATTCAACGATGCTGAGAAAGCATTCAACCTGAAAGTGGATGCATTAGTACAATCGCTGGGCATCCACACCTATTTACCGCAACGTGATGGTGGCGAATCGATTCGACTCATTCGCGAGGGACAACCGCCGGAGCTTGTACGACACCGATTATTCGAGCTAGACGTAAGCGAAGTTCGAGCCTGCGAACTTTTCATTTGCATTTTAGACGGCAGAGTCCCTGATGAGGGAACCTGTGTCGAGCTCGGCATGGCATATATTCTTGGAAAAGTATGTATTGGGTATCAGACGGACAGCCGTCGCTTCGCATTGGATTACAATAATTTGATGATCGAGAACGCCCTGAATGGCGGCTTCGCTCAATCGCTCGATGAACTCTCTAGCCTTGTTAGAGCAGCAAAACAACGAATTAACGGGACTATAGGTGTTACAGAATAATATCACCAAGTAGATGAAAACATTACACTATAATTTTAGCGCTCAAATACCGCTCATTTTGATCGGTAGTTTATGTATGAGCTTAGTTCTCTTCCTCCACCCAAAAATTTCTTGCGAACCCACATGCATTAGTGTATACTTACGCCAATTCTACCTCAACTGCAACAAACGTACTAAATTTGCTGGTTATCTCACTGCATCTCACCTGTAGAGTGCTTTTCCATGCCAGGAGAGAACAACATGAGGGAAGAGGAGACTTAGATGGCACGAAAATCACGGGAAAATAGGGATCAAAAAATTCCACCCTGCATCACGCTACGCCATGTCCTCGAAGGACATTCAGAGGATATAAAACAGATCGCATGGTCACCGGATGGCCGTATACTTGCCTCCGGTTCAGAGGATAAGACCATTCGACTCTGGGATATGCAAACTGGCCAGACTCTGCAGACTCTCACAGGCCATTCCGATGTGGTCACCTCGATAGAGTGGTCACGCGATGGGAGTACGCTTGCCTCCGGTTCGTGGGATGATCGCATTCTGGTCTGGAACAAACAGACAAGGAGACCCCTGTGAGTTCTCGAAGGCCATTCAAAATCGGTCAATTCCATAGCTTGGTCACCTGATGGACGCATACTTGCTTCCGGTTCAGAGGATAAGACCATTCGCCTCTGGGATATGCAGCCAGGAGAGGCTCTGCAGACTTTCGAAGGCCACACAGGAGAGACCACCAGTGTCTGTTTTTCTTGTGATGGACGTCTTCTTGCCTCAAAATCCTGGGACAACACTGTCCGCATCTGGCGTGTTGACACTTTGGTGGAAGTAGCGAGCTTTGGGGAAGCTTCTACAGGCTTCTACCATATGCTCCGTCTTGCTTTCCATCCCACGGCTCCAATCCTGGCGACCCCAGAAGGCAATATTATCCATATCTGGGAACTTGATTTTGACACGCTCTTGAAGGCTGCTTCCTCTGCTCCCTCTGTCCATTACACCACAGCGAAAATTGCGCTGGTTGGCGATAGCAGCGTGGGCAAAACGGGCCTGGGCTACCGGCTGGCTAAAGACCGCTTCCAGGTGACGGAATCGACGCATGGACAGCAGTTTTGGGTGGTAGACAAGCTGGGCAAAACACGCGGTGATGGTACGCAGTGCGAGGCGGTGTTGTGGGACTTTGCCGGGCAGCCAAATTTCCGGCCAATTCACTCGCTGTTCCTGGATGATGTAGACCTGGCATTGGTGCTGTTCGATCCGGCGCGCCCTGATACCCTTGCAGGTGTGGATTACTGGCTCAAGCAGTTGTCGCAGAATCAACAACAATATCGTACTGTGCTTGTTGCTGCGCGCACAGATGTCAGCCCATTGTCTACCTCGCCTGCCGAATTGGAAGCTTTCTGCCTGGAACAGAACATCAGCGGCGGCTTTGTAGCAACAAGCTCGAAGATGAACGAAGGGATCGATACCTTGCTGGAGATGGTGCGCAAGCAGATTGATTGGGATGACAAAGTGACCACCGTGACGACACAGACGTTTAAGCGCATCAAGGACTACGTGTTATCCTTGAAAGCCAAAGCAGAAAGCAAAAACGAGCTCGTGAGCCAGGCACAACTGCGCGCGCAGCTTGAGGCTACCGATCCTGATTGGCAATTCAGCGACGCAGAAATGATGGCAGCGGTTGGACACCTGCAAAATCATGGCTATGTGACGGTGCTGCGCCGCTCCTCAGAAGAAGAACGCATCCTGCTCGCGCCTGACTTGCTGATTAACCTCGCGGCAAGTTTCTTGCTC
>WNFY01004875.1_pt1 | contig 20465 bp, 18 predicted proteins | sample 5400091 | NCBI WGS metagenome assembly WNFY01 (sample SAMN13153364, study PRJNA577476) | soil metagenome | isolation source: 60 cm soil or saprolite under grassland replicate 1 | place: USA:California | collected 2016-06-15
GAAAGTTGCCGAGGTGCTCGCCGCGCGGGCCCAGCTCCTCGGAGTAGAGGCCGAGGTGGTTGGCATAGCCGAGCGTCTTCTCGAAGATGAACCTCGCCTGGTCGACGTCGCCCGCGCGCGCCAGCGCCTCGACGTACCAGAACGAGCACATGCTGAACGTACCCTCCTCTTCCAGCAAGCCGTCCGGTGCCGCGTCGCGCGGGCGGTAACGGAACACCAGCGAATCCTCGACGAGGTCCTGCTCGATCGCCCTCAGGGTCGAGAGCCAGCGCGGATCGGTTGGGCTGATGAACTTCACGAGCGGCATGAGGAGCGACGAGGCGTCCGTCGTCTGCGCCGCCTCGTGCTGCACGAACGCGCGCCTGCCGGGGTGCCAGAACCTTTCGAAGACGTCGCGGTAGATGTCGTCGCGCACCGCATGCCAGCGCGCGAGCGGCGCCGGGAACGAGCGCTTGAACGCGAGCCGGATGGCGCGGTCCACGGCCACCCAGCACATCACGCGCGACAGCATGAACTCCTTCCGCCCGCCACGGACCTCCCAGATCCCTTCGTCGGCCTGTCGCCAGTGCCCGCAGACCCAGTCGATGAGCCGGACGAGGTTGCTCCAGAGGTCGTGCGAGACGGGCTCGCCGAACTTGTCGTAGAGGTAGACGGCGTCCATGAGCTCGCCGTAGATGTCGAGCTGGAGCTGGTCGTATGCGGCGTTGCCGATGCGCACCGGCCGGGCGCTCCCGTATCCCGACCAGTGCGGCAGGATCTCTTCCGGGAGCTCGTGACGCCCGTCGATGCCATACATGATCTGCAGCGAGCCGTCGGCGCGCAGCTCGCCGCAGCGCGCCTCGATCCAGTTCATGAAAGCGCTCGCCTCTTCCGTGTAGCCGAGGCGGTGGAGCGCGTAGAGCGTGAACGACGCGTCTCGGATCCACGTGTAGCGGTAATCCCAGTTGCGCGCGCCGCCTCGGCGCTCGGGCAGGCCGAACGTCGGCGACGCCACCATCGAGCCATGATCGACGGACGTGAGGAGCTTCAGGGTCAGCGCGGAGCGGTTGACGATCTCACGCCAACGTCCCCGGTAGGTCGAGCGAGCGAGCCACTTGCGCCAGTAATCGTTCGTCCGCTTGAAGCTCGAGGAGACGTAATCCGGGGCCGCCGATGCCGTCGGGACCCCAGCCCTCACGGTCTCGAGCACGAACGAAGCGGAATCACCGGCCGCGAGCGTGAATGTCGCCGCGGCGTCGCCGTTCTCGACATCGAGCGGCACGTCGCTGCGCAGCACGAACGCGAGCCCGCCAGTCCCGTCCGATGTGAAGAGCAGCTCCCGGTCGGAGCGGCGCTCGACGCGATGGCCGGCGCGCCCGTAGTCGAAGCGGGGGGCGCAGAGCATGCGAAACGCGATCCGGCCGCGGACGGTCTTCGCCCGCCGCACCAGCGCCTGCACGCCGTCCTCCCCGCCGGCGGCCATGAAGTCCGAGACCTCGCCTACACCTTCGTCGAACAAGGACCGGGTGAGCAGGATGTTCGAATCGGGCAGGTACAGCTGCTTCTGCGCAGCGCCTTGGGACTCGGGGGCGAGCTGAAAGCGACCACCGCGCTCCGCGTCGATCAGCGCCGCGAAGATCGTCGGCGAGTCGAACTGCGGGAGGCACATGAAATCGATCGCCCCGTCCCTGCCCACGAGCGCGACGGTGTGCAGATCGCCGATGATCCCGTGATCCTCGATCGGCTGGTCGAACGACATGGGACCTTCCTCCTGAGGCTGTGTTCCTACTCTGTCCGGAGTCGCGCCGCGCCTCCATGGCGGGGATGTGACAGGCGATGGTGCCGTTCGCGCCAGGCGGGCCAGGCGCGCACCTCGTGATGGGCTCAACGCCGGACGAGCGGCACCGCCAGCTCCGTCGCGCCCATCGGGTGCGGCACCTTCGAGTACGGCGGGGTTGGCCATTCCCATCGGTCTGCCGGGAAGAGCGCTCGCATGGCGTGGACGTCGCAGTGATACGGCGGACCCTCGATGCGACCCTCCGCAGCGACAGCTCTCGGTGCTTGCATGAACATCGCCCAGAGCGTGCCCGCAGGTCGGAGCCACGAATGCAGCTGCCGCGCGTAGGCCACCCAATGATCCGGGTGGAGCGCGCACAGGCACGTCTGTTCGTAGATCGCATCGAAGGGATGGTCGGGGTGCCACGCGAGCACGTCAGCTCGTTCGACATCGGCCGCCAGGTGTTGCCTGTCCAGCAGGGTCCGCGTCCGCTCCACCGCGGCCGGTGCGTAGTCGACGCCCGTCACCTCGAACCCCCGACGGGCGAGCTCCGCCACCTCCCAGCCAGAGCCGCACCCGGGGACGCAGATGCGCGACGGCCGAAGCGCACCCGCTTCCAGCCAGGCCCTGAGCTGAGGGCTGACGTCGCCGCGATCCCACGAGGTCTGCCCCGCCTCGAATCTCGCCTGCCAGAACTCGAGGGTCGGGCCGGTCATGACCCGATCCTAACGCGACTTCGAATCGGTGACGCGCCCCTCGACGTCCTCCCGTTGCTTCATCGAGTCCACGACGCGGAGCAGGTCCGCCCGCGTTTGCTAGACTAAACGGGCGAGCATGATTCGCGAACACGCGAGCGAAGCGAGCGCGCCGGGGCGCTGCCGGAGAGGCGGCGCATGCCGCCTCCGGCAGCGCACGGGACCCGGCGAGCAGGGAGGGGCCCCGACGAGCTTTGCTCGGCGGGGGGAGGGGCGCAGCCCCTTGCGAAATGGCTAAACGAGGGCGCGATTCGCGAACGCGAATCGCGAACCCTCGTTTAGAGTTGCGAAACCTGATGCCCACGCGTCCCCCCGCCTTGTCAGCTGAGCGCGAGCACCTTGCCCGGGAGATCCGCGCGCTCCTCGCGCCCTACGCGCACCACCGCACGTTCGAGGCTGGGAGCCTCCTCTGGCGCGAGGGCGACGACTCCGGGATGCTCGTCGCGCTCGAGTCCGGACACGTGAAGATCTTCCGCGTGTTGCCGACCGGAAGCGCGGTCACGATCTACCTCTTCGGCCCCGGCGACGTGTTCGGGTTCATGCCATTTCTCGACGGCCAGCCTTACCCAGTCAGCGCGCAGGCGCTCGAGGAGGCGACCGCGCTCGTCGTTTCTCGGACAGATCTCCGGACCGCGTTCGAGCGCGACCCGCAGGTCGCGCTCGCGCTCGTGAAGCTCCTCGCAACCCGGCTCCGCGAGGCGTTCGACCGGATCGAGCGGTCGTCCGTGCCCGAGGTCCTGCCGCGCGTCGCGGCGGCGCTCACGTCCCTGCTCCCGGAGGGCCCGGGCGCGGGCCCGCTCGTCGTGATCGAGCTGCCGGTGCGGGCGCGGGAGTTCGCAGCGGCCATCGGAGTCGCACCGGAGAGCCTCTCCCGTGCGCTCACGAAGCTCGTCGAGGCCGGGGTGCTCCACCGGCTCGGGCCGCGGAAGCTCCAGGTCCTCGACACCGGCGCGCTGCGTCAGGCTGCGCGAGCGCCAGGCTGACCCACACCTCGGCTCATCCCGCTCCTCGGCCGCGTCCGGCAGCGCCAGCGCGGTACCAATGGGTGAACCGGCTCCGCAGCCTCTCGACCAGCCCTTGCGCCGGAAGACCTATTATACCCCCCACCCGTATGTCAAGCTCCGGCGACGCGGCGTTGATGGCACTCAACGGCCGGCGCTTCGGCCGAACTGGCGAAGCTCCTCCCGGCTCGAACGTACAAACGCCCACGGCCGTCCACGGCCACGTGCAGTGGGACGTCGCATGCTTCATTCGACATGGCCATCACATGCTTCACCGGAGGCACACACTCATGGACCACAACGACAAGATGCGCATGCCCAATAGCCACACGGCTGGAGTGAGTGGCGGCGCGCAGGATGGGGGCGGCGGCATGATGGCCATGCTCAAGGCCATGCCCCCTGGCATCAAATCTCCGTCGGGGCACTACTGGTGTGCGATGTGCAAGAAGATGTTCGACATGGAGGACGCCACCTGCCCGTACATGCCGACCATGTGCGTCAATACGCCCATTGCGATCGAGTCGCTCCCGCCTGGTTCAGCTGCGTTCTATGAGCGGGTCGGACTGTTCTATCCGAAGTTCGTCCAGAGTCTCCTGGCCAGCGCGGTCGCCCGCGCTGCGACCCCCGAAGCCCTCGGCGTTGCGTATGCCGAGAACTACCTGGCCGACCTTGCGGAGTGGAAGGTGCAGTACCAGGCGAGCCCTCTGGAGACCATCAAGTCCTTCCTCATCTACACCTCCGGTTTCGACGTGGCCACTCGCAGCACCGAGAACGGGATGACGTTCTTGCTCCTGGACGCCCAGAGCCTGTGGGGCGAGGACATGCCCGCGAAGAAGCGCAGCAAGATGGCGCTGCTGGCCGGCGCCAACCGCGTCGCCCGCGCGGTGGGGCTCGACGCCAGGCTGGACCTGCACTTCATGGACGTCACGTCAGGCAAGATGGGTCGGTACTTCTGCGCCCAGTGCAACATGTTCTTCGAGTACGGTCAGCAGCAGACGCAGGTCACCTGTCCTTTCATGTCTCAGAAGTGCAAGTTCCGGCCGAAGCCCCTGCCGGAGGCGCTGAGCAGCGATCAGAGCGAGACCTTCAGCCTGGACGTCCTGACCAAGATCTACAAAGTCTCCCCGAAGCTGTACCGGCGGAATCTGAAGAGCGCGATCGAGTCCGCGCCGGATACGGCCCGCGGCCAGGCCCCGTTCACTGCCACCGTGGCCGCCGACCTGCTCAAGGATGACCTGCAGACCTGGAAATTCGACGTGACGGCCGGCGACAAGCTGACCTCGCTGCTCGAGCAGCTTGGGTTGTAGAGGAGACCCCACGCATCCAATGGAAGCGGACGCGGAGCCGCAAGCTCGCGTCCGCTTCCTGGTTTTGTGGGGCGGGCGGAGCGCAGCTGCTAAGACGACACTTGCCGCCGCAGCGTCAGCTCGCTGGCGAGGCCGTTGTTCACGTGGGCCACCTCGCCTGCCGGGTCGATCACGTAGGTGCTGGGGACCGTCGTCACCCCCCATTCGCGCGCGACATCCGTCTTCTCGGTCACGTCGATCGGGACCAGCTGCAGGTTGTTCGCCCCGACCCGAGCGAGGAGCGAATCCAGTATCGGCTTCTGGCTGACGCGGCAAACACCGCAGGAGGGTGAATGGAAGTAAACGATCGATATCTTCCCCGAGCCCACCGAGAGAAGTTGACGTGCACGATTGGCCTTGCGCTTCTGCCACCGCTTCAGCGCCGCAACCCCAAGCGCCAGGACGAGCACGATCGCGACTGCGTGGATGCCCCGCTCTGCCATCGCCCCCATGCTACCGCTCTCCGCGCTTCGGCGGTCGCACACCGGGGAAGGCCGTGCCCTCGACGGGAGCACGGCGAAAGAACCCACCGCCGCCGAAGCGGTTGATGATGTAATACATGAAGCAGCCGGCACACCAGCCGAAGAAGGCAATCCCACCCAGTATCGCCACGGTCCAGGAGAGCATCCAGCCCACCACCGCGCCGCCTGTTGCGAGGAGGTACACCGCAATGGCCAGCACGGAGGCACCGAAGATGTTGGCAAAACGGTGGGGCTCCGGATTATCGACACGGAGATCCGGCTTGACGATGCCAAGAGGCTTGAGCACCAGGCGGTACAGCAGGACATAGGGCCCCATGCCGTAGTGCAGCGCGGTGAGCAGCAAGATCCCGCTCTGCACCGCGACCAGGCGCCAATCGCCGATGACATAGGCCGTCGTCAGCAGCAACGGCCCCAATGCTTGCTGGGTACGAACCTCGCTCTGGTCAAGCCAGCGAGTGTTGTCATTCAGGTGCATGTCCAGCTCCTGTGTTGCGCAAGCGATCGTGGTGCGTTGCCCTCGTACGATTCGTGTCACGGGCCGAGCCCGATCCGAGGGCGATGCCGCCGACGTATGGGTTCCAGAATCTGTTGGGATCTCTCTCCATGGTTCCTCGTCATTCGGAGCACCCCAAGAACGGCTCCGCGAAACGTATGTGCCACGGCGCGCACCGACTGATGCCGCAAAACGAGCGCTCATTGAGCGCGGTCAACGTCAGGTCGGATCCATGCCGATCGCGTTGAACGATCCACCGAGCGGGAGGCCACCATGGATCGGACGTTCGAGCAGATGCGCGACCAGCTCGCGATGCGCCTCGCGCGAGAGGCCGCAGTCGAGGAGCTCGACGCGCTCGTCACCCGTCTGCGCACGGAGGCGCGGGTCAGGACCGATGACGAGCGCTCGAGCGGATCGTCGTGAAGTGAGGCGGCCGTCCGCTCTCAGCCGATCCGGTACCGGAGCTGCACCAGGCCGGACGGATAGGCCTGGCTCGACGCGAGCGCGAGCCGCCGCTCCGGCAGCACGCCCTGGAAGAGCCGCCGCCCCTCGCCGAGCACGATCGGCACGACGCTCACCGTGAGCTCGTCGAGGAGATCGGCGGCCAGGAACTGCGACACGACGGCTCCGCCATCCACGTAGACGCTCCGGGCCCCGTCGAGCCCAAGCCGCGCCAGCACATCGGCCGGCGCGCCCGAGCACGCCATCTCGCCGTGGCGCGCGTCGAGCGGCCGGTGCGTGAGCACCGCCACGCGCTTGCCCGCATAGGGCCACTCGCGGAAACCGGCCACCACCTCCCAGGTGGCGCGGCCGACGAGCAGCGAGTCCACCGATCGGAAGAAGGCCCCGTAGCCATGGTCCTCCGCCTCGAACGGCTCGAGCCAGTCGAAGCGCCCGTCCGGACGGGCGATGAAGCCGTCGAGGCTGAACGCGAGGAAGGCGGCGCAGCGCGGGCGAGCCATGCCCCGGGTGTGTAGCCGGCGCCCAGCGGCGCTTCAACACGGGCGAGACGTCACGGCCACGAGGGTGCTCATGCGCTCACGCCTCCTCGCGCCGGATCGATGCCCTCGAGCCGCGCCGGATCCGCGAGCCGCCGCGTGCCGAAGAGCATGCCCTGGAAGACGCCGCGCCGCGCCGCATCGGGGCCATACTCGGTGTGAACTCGCATGACCTCGATCTCGGCCGTGTCGAGCAGGAGCGAGGTGAGCCGATCGAGATCGCCGGCGTTGAACGCGGCGCAGAAGGCGTCGAGGACCTGCGGCTTCGGCGGAGCTTCACCCTGGTCCGCCGGCTCGATGAGCTTGCCCCGCCCGCGATGCAGCGCGGACTTGACGGTGCCCGGCGTCGTGGGGCTGCTCCTCGCCGCACGAGCGGGAGAGCATCCCGTCCGTCATCGTGAGCCAGTCGCGCTCTCTTCGATCACGGACAGGATGTTGCCGGCAGGGTCCTTGAACCAAGCGATCTTCGGGCCGCCTCCACGGAACACGCCCTTCTCATCCGTCTTGAGATCGCCCTCGTCGTAGATCTCGAAGCGCACGCCGGCACGGGTGAGCTGGCTCACCGCTCGCTCGACGTCGTCCACGGGGAAGTTGAGGATCGTGAAGGTCGCCGGAACATGGTTCGGCTTCGGGTACACCAGGACCCGCGTGCCGCCAGCGATATGCAGCTCGAGCAGCCCATGCGCTTCGGAGACCTCCAGCCCGAGCGTCTGGCCGTAGAACCTCTTGGCCTTCTGCACGTCGTCGACCGAAAAACCGGAAAATGCTTTCGTGTCCTTGAACATGGGCCGACCCTTCCTCCGCGAACGAGGCCGCGATGTGCTGCCCCCGTCGAGGCCCGAGCCCCGGACATGAGCCGCCCACCCATCGCGACCGGTCGATCATGAGAATGGGACGCGTCACGCCGAGACGCAGCGAGCAGGCGATGACCGGAGGACTGTCCGAGGCGCGGCTCGGACGCATGCACGCCGTCACGGCGGATGAGGCCGATGCCTACCGCTCGACGACCTCGACCGATTCGAGCCCAGACGATCGCCCAGGCACCGGAGCCCACGTCGTGGCGCTCCATCCTGGCTGCATGGTGCGCGCGCGCACGCTGCGCCGCTCCTTGCCGCTACTGCACGGTCCCGGTCGCCGACCCCTTCTTGTTGGCCTTCTTGGCGGTGATCGTGACGGAGCCCGCCTTCGTTCCGGTCACCACGCCGCTCTTCGAGACCCACGCCACGGATCTCGACGACGACGACCACGTGCACTGCTGCGTGACGTCGACGGTGCTCCCGTCGCTGAACGTCCCGGTCGCGGTGAGCTGCTGCTTGCCGCCGCGGAGCACCGTGAACGGGTTCGGGGTGACCGCGATGGACTGCAGCGTCGGCGCCGTGACGGTGAGAGCCGCGCTGGCGGAGGCACCACCGTACGAAGCGGTGATCGTCGTCGAGCCGCTCGCGATCGCGGTGGCGAGCCCAGGCGTGCCGCCGGACGTCGAGGACGACACCACGGCGACACCGGTGCTGGAGCCCGTCCAGGTGGCGAGCGCGGACACGTCGTGCGTGCTCACGTCGGTCGCACGTCGCCGAGAAGCCGAGCAACGTCGCCGTGACCGTCGCCGTCCCGGGAGCGACGGTCGTCACGAGCCCGCGCGAGACGGCGGCCACCTGCGGGTCGGAGGACGTCCAGATCACCTCCGGGTCGCTGGTCAGCACCTGGGCCGTCCCGTCCTGGAGCACGCCCGTCAGCGCGAGCTGCTGGCTCGAGCCGTCGGCGATGGAGATCGAGAGGGGATCGATCGCGATCGAGGCGAGCGGCGACGGCGTGACCGTGATGGACGCGGCCCCCGAGACGCCGGCGAAGCTCGCGGTGACGGTGGCCGCGCCCACGGCCCTGCCCTCGGCGGACAGGGCGCCCGCCGTCGCGATCACGCCGACGACGGCGTCGTCGGACGATGACCAGGTCGCGTGCGACGTGAGATCGAGCGTGCTGCCGTCGGAGTACGTCCCGATCGCCGCCACGCTCGTGGCCGTTCCCTTGGCGATGGACGCGGTGGGAGGATCGACCTCGATGGCCTGCAGCGTGGCCGTGGAGACGGTCAGCGTGGTGCTGCCGGTGACGCCGCCGGACGACGCGCTGACGGACGTCGCTCCTGCCACCGCGGGGTGCACGACGCCCGCGGCGGAGACGGTGGCCACCGTCCTGTCGCCAGTCGCCCAGGTCGCCTGGGCGGTGAGGTCCTGCTTGCTGCCGTCCGAGTAGATGCCGATCGCGGTGAAGGCCTGGTCGAAGAGCGTCGGCAACACCGGCAGCTGCGGCTCGACGTCGATCTGGACGAGCGCCGCCGCCGTCACGGCCACCGGGGCGTAGGCGGTGAGCCCGCCGAACGCGGCCGAGATGGTGGCCGTACCACCACCGACGCCGGTGACGCCACCCACGCCGACGGCCGCGACGGCCGGGTCGGTGGAGGACCAGGTGGCGCTCGAGGTCAGATCGCGCGCGGTCGCGTCGCTGTAGGTGCCGATGAGCGCGAGCTGGACCACGGAGCCCAGCGCGAGCGTGGCGCTCGACGGCGAGAGCGTGAGCGACCGCAGGACAGGGTCGACGACCGCGAGCTGGGCCGAGGCGGTGAATCCTCCCAGCGCGGCCGAGATCGTCGCTTGCCCCTTCGCGACGCCGCGCGCCGTGCCGCCGAGGACCGTCGCGATCGCCGCATCCGAGGAGGACCAGACCGCCGCGGCGGTGAGGTCGCGCGTCGTCCCGTCGCTGTAGGTGGCGGTGGCGCTGAGCTGGAGCGCCGAGCCGGGCGTCACGCTGGCGCTCGCCGGAGACACCGCGAGCGCCTGCAGGACGGCCTGCGTGACGCTCACGTCACAGGTCCCTGACGTCGTGAAGGTCGTGAAGATCGTCGCGGTGACGACCGCGCTCCCGGCCTGGACCGCCGTGACCTGGCCCGCGCTCCCGGGCGCGTTCGAGACGGCGGCCACCTGCGCCCCCGAGGAGGACCAGGCGGCCTGCACGGTCAGGTCCTGCGTCGTGCCATCCGAGAACGTCCCCGTCGCCGCCAGCTGCTGGGTGAGCCCCGCCGGCATCGACACCGTCGAGGGCGTCACCGCCAGCGAGACGAGCGTCGCCGAGGTGACGACGAGGGTCACCGGCGGTGAGGTGATGCCCGAGAACGTCGCGGTGACGTGCGCGGAGCCCTGCTGCTGTCCGCTGGCGGTGGTCTGCCCTCCCGAGGTCGAGATGCTCACCGCGGCGTCGTCGGAGGCCCAGACGACGTCGGCCGTCAGCGTGCGCGTGGACTGATCGGAGTAGGAGCCCACCGCCACCAGCGTGGTGGCCGTGCCGGTGGCGAAGCTCGACGCACCCGGGTAGACCGCGATGCTCTGCAGCACGGCGTCCGTGACGGAGACGGGCGCGGACGCGCCGACGCCGGAGAACGAGGCCGACACGACGGCGGCGCCCTTGCCGACGGCGCTGATCGTGCCGCCGCTCACGGTGGCGACGGAGGTGTCGGACGACGACCATGCGGCGGAGGCGGTCACGTCGTGCTTCGACCCGTCGCTGAACGTCGCGTATGCAGAGCACGCGGCGGTCATCCCCATGGAGAGGCTCGCCGTGGTGGGGTCGATGGTGAGCGACACGGCCGCCGCGGGCGTCACGCCGAGCTGCGCCGCGCCGGAGATGTCCTGGAACGTCGCGGTGACGGTGACGCTCCCGGCCTGGTTGCCCTTCACGACGCCGGAGGCCACGAAGGAGGCGACGGCCACATCCGACGTCGACCAGGTCACCGCCGTCGAGACGTCCTCGACCGTGCCATCCGAGAAGGTGGCCGTCGCCGTGAACGGCTGCTGGACGCCAGCCGGGATGGTCGCGGTGGATGGCGCGACCGAGATCGAGCTCAGCGTGATCGCCACGCAGCTCGCACCGGTGCAGGGCTGAGCCTTCGGGGATCCACTTCCGCCGTGGCAACCGGCGGCGAGCAGCGCGCCGAGGGCCGCGTAGATTCCGAAAGCTCCGCCGCCAACGATTCGCATGGTGTTCCCCTGGGCTCGAGACGTCGCGTGCGACGGTATGACGTCATTGGTATGTCGAACGGGGGCCCTGCGGCAGCGCGCGTCCGTGCGACGCCGGATCAAGGGTGAAGGGAGATGTGGCCAGAGGTGGGCGGCGTCCGAACGATCATCCCTGCGCGCCCGCGCCGGAGCGGCGCGGTCTCCACCCGAGACGCTCGGTGCCACCCGCGAGTCGGCCGCGACTCGCGCTCTTCTGCCCGAGTCCCTCGCAATTTCGCGGCACTCCGCGGCTCCCGTGCGGGCACGGACCTCGCAACCCGCGGCGTGCAGACGGACACGCAGTGCGATGCTCGAGGTGAGGTCGATGAGGCGCTCTTGGCTGCCCGGGGTGTTGCTGCTCGCCGCCTGCGGCGGCAGCGAACCGGCGCCGTTTCGCGTCGAGGTCGCCACGGGCGGCGCGAGCGCCGGGTGGCTCCAGGATCCGACCCTCGCTCGACGCACGCTGGCGGCGGCGCGCACGGCAGCGACGCAGTGGGGCGGCGCCGATCTCGACGGCTGGACGGTCCGCTACGTCGGCGACATCGCCGCCTGCGGCGCCGAGCCCCCGGATGCCGCCACGATGGGATGCACTCACCAGGACGAGAGGATCATCGAGCTGAAGGTGAGCGCCACCTCGCCGTGCGTCGAGGGCACGGCCCTGCTCCACGAGATCGGCCACGTCGCGCTCCCAGGCGACCCCGACCACGCCGACCCGAGGTGGTCGAGCGGCGAGTTCTGGTACGCCCTGCTCGGCGCGATGCAGGACGGGATCGGCGCGAGCGACCCGTCGTGCGCCAAGGCCATCGCGGCGTGGCGCCTGTGGTGGCGTGGCAAGCCAGATTGACGCCGACGCCGCTGTCGCGGCACGGACGAGCTCGCCCCGAGTCCGGTGCGGTATGATGCGCGCGCCTCGTCCGCCCCCGGAGTCCCCGTGCGGCGCCCCGTTCGCGCTGATCGGGCGTGGTTGCCAGGCCCCGGGGCTCACCGGCCCCGTGCCCCGCATCCACCCCGAGCACGACAGAAGCTGGTGCGAGAGGGGCCCTGGGCAGTAGTTTCCATCCGAACCTCACGAACGAGCGCCCAACCATGACCATCCGCCCCGTCACCGACGAGGACACCGATGCCGTTGTCGGTCTCTGGCGCCAGGTGTTTCCGGAGTACAGCGACCCAGCGCGGCCACATCGCGATTCGCGCGCCAACGTGGTGCGGAAGCTCGCGTTCCGAGACGGGCTCTTCTTCCTGGCCGAGGTCGAGGGCCACATCGTCGGGACGGTGATGGCGGGCTACGACGGCCACCGCGGCTGGATCTACTCGCTGGGCGTCCACCCGGGGGCGCGCCGCGCCGGCGTGGGCCGGGCCCTGCTGGCCCAGGCGGAGCGGTCGCTGGCGGCGCTCGGCTGCCCCAAGGTGAACCTGCAGGTGTTCTCCGGCGATGTCGGGGCGCAGTGCTTCTGGCGGAGCGTCGGCTACGCGGAGGAAGCGATGCTCAGCTTCGGGAAGCGGCTCGAGTGACGAGATCGCTTCGTGACGGGGCGCATCCTCGTCGTGTGCCCCGGACTACGCCTTCCGCCGCGCCGCCTTCGGCGCCAGATCGAGCTCCGGGTAGTGCCGGAAGATGCCCGCCTCGTTGAATGGGATGCGGCGCACCGACGCGAGGTAGGCCGCGATGCGCGGGAGTGCGGCGACGCGGTCGTGCAGGGCTCCGAGCCGCGGGACGCGCCGCTCGTGCCGTTCCATCGCGTGGGGGAGGGCATACCGGAGCCCGGCCACCACCTGGAACGTGGACAGGTCCACGTAGCTCAGCCCACGCCCGACGAGCCAGCGTCCCTTTCCGGCGGGGTTCGAGTCGAGCGCGCGATCGAGGTAGCCGAGGAACAGGGGGATGCGCTCGCGCATGAACTCGGCGGTGCGGCGCGCGGCCTCTGCCTTCTGATCCTCGTAGTAGAGCGAGACGGCGATGGGGTGGTGCGTGTCATGGACCTCGGCGACGAGGTCGGCGATGGTGAGCTGGATCTGGTGGGCTCGGAGCCGGCTCGCCTCGTCCCGCGGTACGAGGCCGACGCGCGGCGCGAGGTACTGGAGGATCGCGGCGGTCTGCGCCACGAGCACCTTCCCGTGGCGCAGCGCGGGCGGGCCGAGCGGCGTGAGCCATGGGCCGGGCTCCTCGATCAGGCGCGCGACAGCGGCGGCGCCGCCTCCCTGCGACGCGGGCAGGCGGCCCACGTCCACGTACGGCACGCCGGCGGCCTCGAAGGCGAGCCGGACGAACTCTCCGCGGCCCTGGATCCCGGGCCAGTAGAAGAGCTGGTACGAAGGCCGTGAGCCATCGAGGCGCTCGATCGCGGTGGGCATGGCGATGGGAGTACCGCCGGAACACGAGAGCGGCCACCAACTCGTCCGCGGCCCGTCACCGCACACGGAGCAAGTCGAAAGTGCTCGCGACGTTACGCCGAAACGCAGTCCGTCGCGGGTCTGCTTCGAAAGGCGCGGGTGAACACGCTCTCGAGGTTCATGCTGGGGGCGCGCGCCTCACGCCAGCATGGCGCGCGACGAGCCACGACGGGGCAGGCTGTCGGCCGCTGAACAGGAGCCCATCGACGTGATCGACCGCGTGCCAGGGCTGCGCAGCGCGGGCGCTCACGCGAAGGAGCGGTTCCGGAACCGGCGGATCGAGTGCCGGGCGTACGCCCATGAGCACGGGATCGACCCTGCGGACATCGTCGAGTGGCGCTGGCGGGCGAGCTGAGCGGGGCCGGCGGCACCGCCGCGTCCCAGCGCATCGGCCTGGGAGCACGTCGCGCGCCGGCAGCCCCTCAGCTCATCCGTTTTCGCAGCTCGCGCTCGGCATACGTCAAGTGGGCCAGCATCGCCTGGGCGGCCGCCTCGGGGTCGTGCTCCTTGATGGCCTCGTAGATCCGCCGGTGCTGCTCGACGAGCTTCCGCGGATTGTCCTTGTCGAGGTAGAGGCGGCGGCGCGCCACCGACACCGCTCGGCCGAACTCCGCGGAGACGGTCCGGAAGAGGCGGACGAGGAGGGCATTCCGCGTCGCCTCGGCGACGGCGTAGTGGAACTCCACGTCGGCCTCCTCGCCCTTCTCCGAGTCGTGGGCGTTGAAGCGCTCCTTCATGGTCTCGAGCGTTCGCCCGATCCGCGCGACGTCGTCCGGTGACGCGCGCTCCGCCGCGAACCTCGCGCTGGCCGTCTCGAACGTCCTGCGCACCTCGAACATCTCGAGGAGCGACGTCTTCTCGACCGCGAGGAACATCGCGAGCGGCCGGATGACGCCGTCCGCGTTCGTGTCCCGGACGAACGTGCCGCCGCCACGCCGGGTCTCGACGAATCCGAGCATCTCCAGCGACTGCAGCGCCTCACGGACGGAGGGCCGGCTGACGTGAAGCCGCTCCGCGAGATCACGCTCGGAGGGCAGCTTCTCGCCGGGCGTGAGCTCGCCTCCGGCCATGAGCTGCGTGATCTGCTCGGCGATCTCCTCGTACAGCCGCTTCGTCCGGATGGGTCGGAAAGCCATGGCCTCTCCCCTCTCTGCGCACGCGCGCGACGCCCAGTCAAGGGCCATGGTGCACTGGTCAGACTGGCCTGTTGGATAAGTGGCTAGACCACTTCGCCAGCCTCGTGCTAGCGTGCTCGTCGAGTCGGCCGCTCGGACGCCGCGCCGATCCACCGGCGCGGTCCGCTGTGCACAGCGCGGAGGAACGATGGACGACGTGAGAGCGATGAGCTGCGCGTATGGCGAGCTGGAGGGGGAGCTCGTTCGCATCGTGGGGCCGGAGCGCGTCATCTCCGACCCGCTACGGACGCTGGCCTACGGCACGGACGCGAGCTTCTACCGCCTCGTCCCGAACCTCGTCGTGAAGGTCGCGACCCTGCCCGAGCTGATCGCGGTGCTCGCCGCCACGGGCAAGCTGGGCTTGCCCGTCACGTTCCGGACGGCCGGGACGAGCCTCTCCGGCCAGGCGATCACCGACTCGGTGCTCGTCGTCCTCGCCGGCGCATGGCGAGGCGCACGGATCCTGGACGGGGGCGAGCGCATCGTCCTGGAGCCGGGCGTCATCGGAGCCGAGGCGAACGCGATGCTCGCGCCCTTCGGACGGAAGATCGGGCCTGATCCAGCGTCCATCGGCGCCGCGATGATCGGCGGGATCGTCGCGAACAACGCGGCCGGGATGTGCTGCGGCACCGCGAGCAACACCTATCGCACCGCGCAGAGCATGAAGCTCGTGCTCTGGGACGGCACGCGCATCGACACGGCCGACCCGGAGTCCCGGCAGCAGCTCGCGGAGAAGCATGCGGGCCTCATCGCGGAGCTCGCCGCGATACGCGACGAGATCCGAGCCGATCCCGCGCTCAGCCGCCGCATCTCGGAGAAGTACCGGATCAAGAACACGACGGGTTACAGCATCAACGCCTTCGTCGACTATGAGGACCCGATCGACATCCTGATGCACCTCATGGTCGGGTCGGAGGGCACGCTCGGGTTCATCGCCGAGGTGACGCTCCGCACCGTCCCCGAGCACGCGCACAAGGCGAGCGCGCTCCTCTTCTTCGCGGACATCGGCGACGCGGCGCGCGCCGTCCAGGCCATCAAGGCCGGACCCGTCGCGGCGGCGGAGCTGATGGATCGCGCCTCGCTCCGCTCGGTCGAGAACGAGCAGGGGATGCCCGCCATCCTGAAGACGCTCGGCCGCGAGGCGTGCGCGCTCCTCGTCGAGACGCGCGCGTCCGAGCCGGCGGCGCTCGAGGCGCAGAGGGCCGAGATCGAGCGCCTCCTCCGGAGCGTGCCAACGCTGCTTCCCGCCGCCTTCACCGCGGAGAAGGAGCAATACGAGAGGCTGTGGGACGTGCGGAAGGGGCTGCTCCCCATGGTCGGTGGGACGCGCCCGATCGGCACGACCGTGATCATCGAGGACGTCGCGTTCCCGATGCAGCACCTGGCGGACGGCACGCTCGAGCTGCAGCGCCTGATGCGTGAGCACGGCTACGAGGACGCCATCATCTTCGGCCACGCCCTCGACGGAAACCTGCACCTCACGTTCATGCAGGACTTCGGCCCGCCCGCGGAGGTCCGCCGGTACGAGAGGTTGATGGAGGCGCTCTGCGACGTCGTGGTCCGGACATACGACGGATCGCTCAAGGGCGAGCACGGCACCGGCAGGAACATGGCGCCGTTCGTCGAGCTCGAGTGGGGCAAGAAGGCGTACGGGCTCATGGAGCGGGTGAAGGCGGCGTTCGACCCGCGCGGCCTCATCAACCCCGGCGTCCTCATCAACCACAACCCGAAGGCGCACGTCGAGAACCTGAAGCCGCTCCCGCCGGCGAACGACATCGTCGACCGCTGCATGGAGTGCGGCTTCTGCGAGCCGAGGTGCTGCTCGCGCGAGCTCACGCTCTCGCCGCGCCAGCGGATCGTCATCCAGCGCGAGATCTCGAGGTTGCGGGCATCGAACGACGACCCGGTGCGCCTCGCGCGAATGGAGGACGACTCCCGCTTCTACGTCGACGCGTCGTGTGCGACGGATGGGCTGTGCGCCACGGCCTGCCCGCTCTCGATCGACACCGGCCAGTCCGTCAAGGCGGCGCGCGCGCGGACCCACTCCCCGGCCGCCGTGGGAGGCGCGCGAGCGGCCGCGCAACACTTCTCGATGCTGTGCGGCGGCGTGCGGGCGGGCCTCGCGACCGCCTCCGCGATGCACGCCGTGCTCGGATCGACGGTCGTGCGCGGGCTGAGCAAGGCCGGCCACGTCGTGACACGGGGCGCGCTGCCGATCTGGAACGAGCACATGCCGCGGCCCCAGAAGCTGACCCCGCCGCAGGTCGTGGAGGGCGCGGATCGTGCGGTCGTGTACTTTCCGAGCTGCGTGGCGCGGACGCTCGGCCCCGCGCGCGGCGCGCCCGACGAGCGCGGCGTCTACGACGCCATGCTGTCCGTCCTCGCCAAGGCCCGATACGACGTCCTGTTCCCGGCGAACCTGGACTCGCTCTGCTGCGGGATGGCGTTCGAGTCGAAGGGTTTCCCGCGGTGCGCTGACGAGAAGACCAGCGAGCTTTCGGCGGCGTTGCTCGACGCGAGCCGAGACGGCGCCTTGCCGATCCTCTGCGACACGAGTCCGTGCCTGTACCGGATGAAGGGGAGAGTCGACGCGCGGCTCGCGCTCTACGAGCCGGTCGAGTTCATCCACGCGTTCCTGATGGACCGGCTCCGGTTCGAGAGACGGGCCGAGACGGTCGCCATTCACCCGCCGTGCAGCACCGAGAAGATGGGTCTCACCAACAAGATGAAGGCGCTCGCACAGATGTGCGCCGACGAGGTCGTCCACCCGGTGGGCATCCAGTGCTGCGGGTTCGCGGGCGACAAGGGCTTCACGCTCCCGGCGCTGAACGCGTCCGCCCTCTCGCGCCTCCCGGGGCAGATCCCGCACGACTGTCGGCGCGGATACTCGAACAGCCGCACCTGCGAGATCGGGCTCTCGCGGCACGCCGGCATTCCGTACCAGTCCGTCGTTCATCTCGTCGATGGCTGCACGTCGCGTGCGCCCACCGCTGCGATGACCCTCGTCCCGTAGCCCAGCGCCGGTGCGCGCGCGCCTCCGCGCGACGCAGGAGGTTGCCATGTCGATCACGAAGAAGATCTTCGCGCTGGTGGCGGTCCTGGTGCTCTTCACCGGTGCGACGGCCGGCGGCTACCACGTCCTGGTCGGTCGGGTTCGCGAGATGGCCACTCGGCGGGCCACCGAGATGATGCTGCAGGACTATCGCAACGAGCTGAAGGACCTCGTGGACGCGATGGCCTCGACGCTGGGGGCCGCCGCGGCGGGGGTGAAGGACGAGCGGGAGACGCACCGGATCTTCACGTCGCTCGTGAAGGGCGCCCGGTTCTTCCCGGACAATTCCGGTTACTACTTCATCTACAAGGTGGGTGGCACCGTCTTCGTGCTCCCGACGCTTCCCGATCTCGAGGGGCAGAACCTTCTCGAGAAGCAGGACCCGAGGGGAACGCCGTTCATCCGGCAGCTCGATCAGGTGTCACAGGCCGGCGGCGGCTTCGTCGAATACTGGTTCAACAAGCCCGGCAAAGGCGTGCTCCCCAAGCTCTCCTATGCACGGATGATCCCAGGGACGAGCTATTGGGTCGGGACGGGCGTCTACGTCGACGACGTCGAGGAGAAGAAGGCGCGCATCCTCGGCGAGATCCACGAGGCGACGAGCTCGTTCCTGTGGAGGCTGTATATCGCGGTCGGGAACGGGTTCCTGGTCGTCGTCGTCCCGCTCATCGTCTACCTGGCGACCTCCATCATCCGGCCCCTCCGCGAGCTCACCGCCGTGGCCGACGGCTACAGCATGGGGCGACTCGATCTCCCGGTCCCCGGCCTCAAGCGCCGCGACGAGATCGGCAGCCTCGCGCGAGCGCTCGGGCGGCTCGGGACGAGCCTGAAGAAGGCGATGGAGCTGCTCAAGGTCGGCTGATACCCGGGGCCGCTCACAGCGTGAGGACGGCCCGGAAGCGAACGCGGTTCTGCAGCATCTTCGCGAAGGCCTCCTCCGCCCGTTCCAGCGCGAAGACCTCGACCCGGGGCCGGATGCCGGTGAGCGCGCTGAACGCCAGCGTCTCCTCCGAGTCGATCGAGCTGCCGCTCGGCCATCCTGCGATGGTCTTGCCGCTCAGGAGCCCCAGCGCCGAGACCTCGAGCGGTTCGGCTGGGGCGGCCACGATGAGGAGCTTGCCGCGCGGCTTGAGGCCGCCAAGCGTGCTCTGGATGGCGGGCCCGTTCGGCGCGGTGGCGAGCACGAGATCGGCGCCGCCGAGCTTCGCCAGGCCCTCGGCGGCGGAGGTCCGCTGCGTGTCGACGTACTCGTGCGCGCCGAGCTCGCGCGCGAGCCCGAGCTTGTCCGAACCATGCGACACCGCGACGGTGCGGAACCCCATCCGCGCCGCATACTGGATCGCGAGGTGGCCGAGGCCGCCGATCCCCTGCACGGCCACGGTGTCGCCGGCGCGCGCGCCGCTGTTGCGGAGCGCGTTGAAGGTGGTGATGCCCGCGCACAGGAGGGGCGCCGCCAAAGTCGCTTCGAGCTCGTCCGGCATCCGCGCCACCGCTTCTTGCGGCACGACCACGTACTCCGCGTAGCCGCCGTCGAAGCTGATCCCGGTGATGCGCGCCCGCTCGCAGTTGATGAACCAGCCCTTCCGACAGGCGGCGCACCGGAAGCAATGGCCGCCGTGCCAGCCCACGCCGACGCGGTCGCCAGGCTTCCAGCCCGCCACGCCCGCGCCCACTGCGTCGACACGTCCGGCGATCTCGTGCCCCGGTACGCGCGGCAACGTGAGGCCAGGGTACGCGCCCGCCCTCACGATCGCATCGCTGTGGCAGATCCCGCACGCTTCGACCCGGATGCGGACCTCCCCCGCCGCGGGCTCCGGGACCGCGCGCTCGACGAGCTCGAACGGACCTCCGGCCTTCGCCACCTGCACTGCCCTCATCTTGTTCGCCACGTCCTACCCTTCCATAGCCAGGTACTTCGCCAGTCAGGTACTTCACCCTGCCCGGTTCAGGATGGCGGCTGCGTCCACGACATGCACCCCAGGCCGGGGCGCGCTCGCCACCGCCAGCATGGCTTCGGCCACCGCGCCGGCCGGCGTTGGCCGGTACTTCCCGAGCAGCGGGCCCAGCGCTCCCAAGACGAGCAGGGCTGCGCGCTCCACGGGACGACTCTCTGGGCGCTGGCCACCCAGGATCGACGGGCGTAGCGCGTACACGCTGTCGAACCCGAGATGGGCCACATCCTGTTCCAGATCACCCTTGACCGCGTTGTAAAAGACTCGCGACCGCGGGTCGGCGCCGAGCGCCGTCACGTGCACGAACGTGTGCGCACCCCTGCTCCGGGCAGCGCGTGCGAACGCCAGCACCGCATCGTGGTCGACTGCCCGGAACGCGCCGCGCGAGCCGGCCTTCTTCATCGTGGTGCCGAGGCATGAGAACGCCACGGCGGGCGCGACCTCGGTCGTGAGCGTCGAAGGCTTCGAGAAATCGACGGTGAGCTGCGTCAGCTTCGGGTCCTCGAAGGGCAGCGTCCGCCGGCCGAACGACACGACGGCCTTGAAGGTGTCATCCCGTAGCAGTCGCGCGAGGAGCTCGCCGCCGACGAGACCGCTGCCTCCTGCGAGCCAGGCCGTCGCCACCTCTCCCATCTACCGGCCGCCATCACACCGCGCCGCGCTCCCGCTGGGCAGACTGAGGTGCTCGCCGCGCGGGCCGCGTCGTCAGTGGACGAGATCGGGCGTGATCTCGGCCAGCGATCCGCAGCCGCACAGCGCCATCGCCAGATCGAGCTCGTCGTGGAGCATCCCGAGCACGGCCGAGACGCCGCGCTCACCGTCCATCGCGAGGCCCCACAGCACCGGCCGCCCCACGAGGACGGCGCGCGCACCAAGCGCGATCGCTTTGACGATGTCCGTGCCGCGCCGGATGCCACCATCCACGAGCACCTCGACACGCCCGGCGACCGCGCTTGCCACCGACGCAAGGACGTGGACCGTCGCGGGAGCGGTGTCGAGCTGACGCGCGCCGTGATTCGAG